>OMCF01000008.1_pt1 | contig 101796 bp, 72 predicted proteins | sample 1673791 | NCBI WGS metagenome assembly OMCF01 (sample SAMEA103958127, study PRJEB25191) | human gut metagenome | biome: human-associated habitat [ENVO:00009003]; feature: intestine environment [ENVO:2100002]; material: feces | place: Germany | collected 2013/2015
GGCCTGTTCGCTTCTTGCTCGGTCCCGTTCTTCTCCCCCTACATTCTCTTAGTTAGTTTCCTTCTTGTAAGATGTCGTATTTCTTGTACGTATTAGTGTTACTATGTTTTCTCATGCTTTTGCCGCCGGGGCGCTTCTTGGAACTGCCATTTCTCCGCTTGTTTGCGTATCTGCCGCAGAAAGATCGCCTGTGGCGGCGGCTGAAGATGTAGTGGCGCGTGTAACTCCCTCGGCAAAGGGGGCTGTCTTGTTCCACTTAAATCCGGATCAGGGCAACAAGATCACTATTTCCGGTATTGCCGGAGGTATCCGGGTGGAGGCGTCAGATGTGCGCCGCTTGGTGGCGGGTTATGGATGGTATTTAAAGAATATAGCCAAGGTCCATTTTTCGTGGAACGGAAATCGGATAACGCTTCCTTCCCCTTTGCCGGTTCCCGCCAGTCCGGTTACGGTAGAAAGCCCGTGGAATATCGTTTTTGCCTATAATTACTGCACCCTTTCTTATACGGCGGCTTTTTGGGATTGGAACAGATGGCAGCGGGAGATTGATTTTCTGGCGTTGAATGGGTTTACGCATGCGCTGGTAACGGCGGGTTTGGAAAAGACATGGGAAGATTTTTTGACAGGCTTGGGGTATCCTCGGGAAAAAGCTCTTCGTTTTATCCCTAATCCGGCATTTGCCGCCTGGTGGAATATGGGAAACCTGGAAGGCCACGGTGGTCCGCTGAGCCAGCAACAGATAAATAAAATGGCCCAGATGGGAAGGCGCATTGTCTCCCGTATGGAACAGTTGGGGATGACACCTGTACTTCAGGGGTATGTGGGATTTGTTCCTTCTGACTTTCAGGAAAATGTCCGGATAGACGGATTGAAGCTTATTCCTCAGGGGGAATGGGTTAATTTCAGGAGGCCGTGGGTGGTGGATCCCACTTGCGAGGCTTTTCCCAAACTGGCCGCGGACTGGTACAAGGCTCTCCGCAAGGTATACGGCATTCCTGGAAAGATGTTTGGCGGGGATTTGTTTCATGAGGGGGGGCGGAAGGGGGATATTGACGTAACGCAGGCGGCACAGGCAGTGCAGAAAGCCATGCAAAAGGCTTCTCCGGGGGCTTTCTGGGTGATTCAGGCCTGGGGTGGAAATCCTACCCGAGAGTTGTTGTCCGGGTTGGATCCGGAGCGTGCGCTTGTATTGCAGCTTACCAAGGATATGGCTGACGGGGGAAAGAATTTAAGGACTTTTAATGGTATTCCGTGGGTCTGGTGCGAACTGGCGAACTTTGGAGGCAATACGGGAATGTACGGGGGGGTTCCCCTTCTGTCCCGGCTCGGAAGTGAGTTGTCCGGCTATAAGGATAAGGGACTGGTGGGCATGGGAACTTTGTCCGAAGGGCTTGAGACGAACCCCCTGCATTACGCCCTGTTCAGCGACCGTTTGTGGACTAGGGAGGATATTTCTGTCCGGGAGTGGCTTGGAAAGTACGCACGCCAGCGTTACGGTTTCGCACCAAAGGCTGTCGTGAAGGCGTTGGAAGTTCTGTCTTCCTCCATCTATAACCCCGTTCGTTCTCAGGAAGGGTGTACGGAGTCTATTATTTGCGCCCGCCCGTCCTGGAATGTTCGAAAGGCATCCACATGGTCCAGCGGGGAGCGATATTATCACCTGGGCGATATTGTAAAGGCGGCGCGCGGTTATCTGAAGGCCGCGAATGATCAGCCGAATTTGGTGAAAAAGGAGACGTTTCGTTATGATTTGGTGGATGTTGTGCGTCAGTCTCTTGCGGACGCTGCTTTTTACCAGCTTCAACAGGTCAGGAGTGCTTTTGATTCCGGAGATTTGGCTGCGTACAGGAAACAGGTAAAGCGTTTCCTGTCTCTGATTTCAGATATGGATGCCCTTTTGGCGACGGATAGCCAGTTCCTATTAGGAACTTGGCAGAAAAGGGCTTTGGATTGGGGTGATTCCCGGCAGGAAAAAGCCTTGATGGACAAGTCTGCGAAGATGCTTATCACTACGTGGATTGATCAGGTTCCCCGGTCTCTGAATGATTATTCCAATCGTCAGTGGGCCGGGCTTGTTTCCGATTTTTATTTGCCTCGGTGGAAGAATTTTTTTGAATTTCAGATGGATGTCCTGACCGGAAAGAAGACGCGTGATGCCGCCCATGCCGCATTTATGGATAAGATGGTTCGGGATGAACTGGCCTTTGCCGGAAATGGGAAAATATATTCTGTCAAACCGGCGGGGGATACTTTGGCCGTTGCTAATCGTGTGATGAATACCCACCGGGAAATGTTGGACGCCCTGAGTGCGGAAGAAAAGCATTCCTCGGGCAGTCCATGGGAACTCCAGCAAGGTTCTCCGTTGCAGTTTGATGTGACGGATCAGGTGACTGCTTCTGGCACATATACTGCTACTTTCCAGTGGAAGAATGGCCCCAGCGCCTTGAAAATCCATTCTGTCAGATTATACGAGGGTAACAGGGAGGTGGCTTCCGATGTTCATGAGGGCAGAACTGGCGTGGAAAATAAGGATAATATTTACAGACTGGAATTGAAGAAGTACAGAACCAACCTTGATTCCTATATCCTGAAGGCAGAAGTAAGCGGTGTTTCTCAGGGCGCTTCCAAAGGAGAAATGGTGTTGAAAAAACTGGTGGATTGAGAAGTGGACAGGATGTTGTGCAGGGATGGGAGAAAAGGCGGTTATACGTGCAGGCTTTTCCATTTGTTCCGGAATCAGTTTGTTTCCCTCGCCGAAAAAAGGAAGAAGGGGGGGATTTCCCCCCTTTCTTCCTTGAAAGATGGCATGGTGATAAAATTTATCGGCGGTGGCGTAACAATAGAGCGCTAAAACCGAACAGACCCAGCGTAGCGGTTGCCGGTTCCGGAACCACTTCATTACTTGTGGAGAAGTTTACTGCCGACAAATACATGCCCTCCCAAGAGTTCAGGATATTGTTTTTATAGGTGCCGGTTCCGCAGCCGCTATGCATGTCCAGAGAAAGGCTGTTTAAATAGACGGTTTCGGGAAGTGTTGCTTCCTTCCTATTCGTGGCGGCGGACATAACGGAAGAAGACGATTGGGTCGCAGAGCCAAAGTAGTTGTTGGCGGTGTTGGTGTTCGTGGTGGAGAATATGGTGGCTGCTTGGGCGGTTCCCAACGATAAAAAATGGAGATAACAGAAATAATGGGTTTCATCTTTGGGCTGGAAATATAACTTGATACAATTGATATGCACTGGGAAAAAATCTATCGAATTTAGAATCGTTTTTTTGAAAAACATGAAATATATTGATGTTATAAAGAAATATTCAATTTATTTAAAATTTTAGATGGAAAACGATTAGTAATAGTCTTTTTTATCTCATTATCGGTATTATCCGAGAAAAAATCATGACCCAATGGTAAATACCGGTTCTAGATTTTCCTTACTCCGGCACATAGCCAAAATTCCGTCCTCAGAAAACTCCTGCTTCCCGAAGCGGAATGGTCAGCCTACACAAGCTATTCTCTTTTAGAAGTAAATATTGACCTCGGATTCGCAATCCGTTTGTCGATATTCTTATTGTACTGCCCCGATTTATGCTCCGGTTCCAAAAGATGAGCTGTACAGGATCTTTTGTAGAGATGGATTTTTTTTGAATATAGCCTTTTCGTTCAGAGGGCTGCCTGGTAAATGCTGAACATCAGAATGGCCATTCCCGTGAGGGCTGCGCCTGCAATGATGCCGGAGGCGGTGGGGACTTTATATTCCCGTGATTTGGCCTTGAAAAGATGGTCCGCAGCCCAGCCGAGCACAGCTCCTGTAAAGAAAAGGAAGGAGTCGTTCCACTGGATGGCCTAGGCCAGGCCGAAGCCGATGGGGGTGGGGAGCCATTTTCCTGTCCGGGGAATATAGCGGGGAATAAGCACCAGAATGAGTCCGAGAATACCGCCTGCAATGATGGAAAGCACCTTGATGCTGTGCAAATGGCTGAACCCCATGCCCAGTGCTTCCGCTGTGGCCGCCCATGTTCTGGCTCCCGGAGCATTGAAAGCCTGGAGAGCGTTCGCATCCGGAACCATGGAGCGGAAGGCCAGCACGGAGACGAGGGTTCCCAGAAAAATTCCGGAAAACTGGGCGATGAATTGTTTGCGGGGGTTAGCTCCCAGCAGGTAGCCTACTTTGAGGTCTACGAGCAGGTCTGCCGAGGAACTGGACGCTCCTGAAGTGATATTGGCCGCCATCAGGTTGGCTGTTACGTGCCCGGGTGCAATCCCTCCGAAGATGAGCTGTGTAACTTTTCCCATGGCTCCGGTGGGTGTAATATTGGCTTCTCCGGTGATTCGGCAGACGACCAGCGCCAGGAAAAAGGATATGACTACCGCGATGCAGCTCATCCAGTACGGAACGTTAAAGGATGTATGAGCCAGATAGCCGAGAGCTCCCAGAGAGATAAGCTGGCCTGTCAGAAACCAGCTCATGGGCGTTTCTATTTTTTCCACATCTGTCAGTTTTCGTTTTTTACTCAGGGAAAACATGGCTCCCAGGGAAGAAAAGGAACGAACAATGCTTTTCCATTGGAACAGGAAAGCCACAATGCTGGCGACGACCATGCAGGCGGTTCCTCCCCACAGGGTCCAGCTTACGCTCTCCCGATAACCTGCTCCCGCGGGAAGCAATTTCTGGCTTTCCAGTCACGGAACGTAAAGAGCCCAGCAAACGGTTCCTCCGATGAAGAGACTGAGGGATGTTTTCATGCCTACCAGAGCTCCCGCACCCACGAACATGAGATCCCATTTGAAGAAGATAGTACGCTGGTACCAGTTGCCGAGGATATGTTGCTGGACCGTTCCAAGCCATCGTTCTCCTCCTGCAGCCATGGCGATGGCATTAGCGGCGGCGAAAAGGGCAGAATAAAGAAGAGCTTTGGCCTGGCCCGCCGCCTTTTTGCCTTCAGAATAGAGAACTTTGAGGGTTTCCGCCGTAGCAATACTGTCTGGGAACCTTATTTGTTCAATGTTGATCATCTGGCGTTTCATCGGAATGGCCATGGTGACACCCAGTACGGCAATGAAAAATATCCAGGCGAAGGTAGTGCCAAGAGGCATGTGCTGTCCTGTCAGCAGGAGCAGGGCGGCTACGGCGGAGGTGAGGGTTCCCCCTGTAGAATAGCCTGCAGAACTGGCAGCGGACTGCATGCATGTATTTTCCAGAATAGTCATGGGGGATTTGGAAATGCCCAGGCGCACAAAGGCGTTCCAGAGGGCAAAAGAGATAATTCCTGCCGTCAGAGCCACCCCAAAGGACCATCCCATTTTGAGGTTGGCGTACAGATTAGTGAGGGAAAGGATGGAGCCTAGGAGCATGCCTACGATGACGGCTCTCCAGGTAAGCTGCTTCATTCTGTCTCCGGAACCCAGATAAACTTGATCGTACCATTGCTGTTCTACTTCATCCGGAGTGCCTTGGAATCCATCCAGAGGCAGCGGTTTTTCCAAGCAGGAGGGGAGAGGGCTGGAAGACTGGGGGGACGTAGATACCATACAGTTCATAATATAACATTTGCGGGAGTGGTGGAAAAGTCGTATCTGTCTTTCTCTGCTTTCGGCGTTCCTTCTGCTTGAGACTTGCGTGCTTGTGACGGCCGTGGTTTAATGGGCGGCATGAGCCAATCTTTTACGGATAAACTTGCCGCCCGCATTAAAGAGACCGGTTCCGCCTTGTGTGTCGGATTGGATCCGCGCCCCGGCATGGATGATTTGGAGGCGATTCCTGCGCTGTTGCGGAAGGTTGTGGAGGAAACCGCTCCATATGCGGCAGCGTTTAAGCCGAATATTGCCTATTTTGAAGCCATGGGGTTGCGCGGCCTGGAAATACTTGAGGAATTGCTTCCGAATATGCCTAAGGATGTTCCGGTGGTGCTGGATGCTAAGCGTGGAGATATTGGAGAGACTCAGAAGTATTACGCTCATGCTTACTTTGAACGCCTGGGTGTGGACGCTGTGACGTTGAGTCCTTTTATGGGATATGATACGCTGGAGCCTTTTCTGGACTATGAAGGTAAAGGTGTTTATCTGCTGGCAGTTACTTCCAATTCCGGTTCTGCGGATGTGGAACGGCAGGAACTGGCAGGGGGCCGCAGGGTTTTTGAACTGGTGGGAGACATGGTGCTCCGCTCTGTCCGGGAAGGCTGTAAAACTTCCGTAGGCATGGTGGTTGGTTTGACCAATGCAGATTCCAGTATTCTGGAGCGTATTCCGGATGCTCCTTTGCTCATTCCGGGCCTGGGTGCTCAAGGCGGTGATCTTTCCTGCCTGAGTGGTTCCGGTCACGTGGCGCCTCCCCTGATTAATGTCTCTCGAGGAATCATGTACCAGAATCCGGAATTGGGTTTTGCTGAGAAGGCCGCCGGATTTGCTCAGCGCATTCGAGAGGCATTGAATTATTGATGTTCATGTATTTTTTTTTTTGCAAATAACAAAATGATAACGGCCTGCTTATGGCTGTGCATGAGCTTGTCAAAGGGAGGGGGCTGATATATTGAACAGGTGCATCCCCATTCCCTGCCCGTTTTTTATGGATGAAAAGCTTGGAATTGTAAAATTCACTCCCCATTCCACTTCCAGATCCGCAATGTTGATTGCGGTGGCAGTGACAGTGGGTGTTCAGGTGGCTTTGTGTGCTGTGCTTGTAGCCATACATTTGCAGGATATGTGGTTTCCTTCCGTCCAGGGCGGGGATGTGGAAATGACGTTTGTGTCCCCGTCCGAAGAGGTTTCTCTGGAGACGGAAGAAGTTCAGACTGTATCTGTTGTTCCTGTTGCAGCTCCGTCCACAGTCAGCCCCGTTCCGGAAATTGCATCAAATGAAGACCTATTGGCGATCAAGCTGCCGGAAAATGAAGATTGTTCCGAAATGAAGGATTTTCTTTTGGATGAGGCTTCTTCGGAACTCTTGCCGGAGGAGCTCGCCGCCATGCGGATTTCCATGAATGAAGTAAAGCGAAGGCAGCCTGTGAAGCGCCCGGCGGTATCCCTGCCGGGGCGTCCGGAACCGGATCAGAATATTTCTCCTGATAAAAAGGTGCGTTATAAACATGCTCCGTCCTTGCCCAATTCCGTCAATTCTTCTAAAGTCGGGAAGGTGAATGCCGTGGTGAAAGTAGTGGTTGGAGTAAATTCCCATGGGGAACCTTCATCCGTCAATCTTCTTCAGTCAACGGGAAATGCGGAATTGGACCGCCTTTTTATGCGTTGGGTGAGAGAGAATTGGACTTTTTATCCGGCGGAAAAGGACGGTGTGCCCATTGCTTCCAAGGTGGTGGTGCCCGTCAGGCTGAATATAGATTAACCTGTACAAGGAAATATAAAGATGCTTCCGGAGAAGACAGAGAATAGGCCCGTTTATGTGATCGGCCACCAGAATCCGGATACGGATGCTATTTGTTCAGCCATAGGGAATGCGGAGTTTTTAAGAACTCATGGCGAACCTGGCGCGGTTGCCGCCAGATGTGGGGAAATGACGCTGAGAACATCCTGGGTATTGGAAAAGGCAGGAGTGCCGGAGCCGATACTGATTCATGACGTGACGCCCACCGCCGGGACAATCTGTCGTCGTGATGTGATTAGCGTAAGTCCGGACGATACATTCCTGACGGCGTATCGAAGGATGACGGAGAATTCTCTGCAAACCATACCGGTAATTGACGCTGATCACAATCTTCACGGCCTGTTGCGTTATTTTGATTTGTTGAGCCTGCTCATGCCTCTGAATATGACGGAGATGAATGTGCGCTCCGTCTTTTCCAGCCTGAGCAATATCGCCACCACCATTGACGGAAAATGTCTGACCGGGGAATCCTTAAGTGAGGAAGAAACGCAGAATATTCTGCTGGTGGGTGCTTCCAGTGAACCCAGCGTTCGAACAAGGCTCGCAAATTACAGGAGAAAAGGGATTATCCGGGATCTGATTGTTATTTGTGGGGACCGTCCGAATGTGCAGCTATATGCAGTGGAACATGGCGTACGCGCTTTGGTGACCACGTCCGGTGCTTTCCCTTCCTTGGACATTATTGAGACGGCCCAGACGACGGGAACATGTATTTTGAGTACTCCCTGGGATACGGCCAGTGTTGGCCAGTTGATCCGTTGTTCCCGGAAGGTGAGGGAGCAGGTTCAGAAGGATTACACCGTTTTTCCGGAGAATATGCCGCTGCCCGAGTTGAGGCAGGCTGCCGTAAAGCGCAAGCAGGCATTGTTCCCTGTGATGAGTATCAAGACGAACAAAATAATTGGTGTACTGAGTAAGACGGATTTGGTGGATCCGCCCCGTACACGTGTGGCTTTAGTGGATCACAATGAATTTTCTCAGGCCGTCAAGGGGGTGGAGGAGGCGGAGATTGTGGAGGTGATGGATCACCACCGTTTGGGTACCCAGCTTTCTACACGGGATCCAATCCGTTTTCTGAATGAACCCGTAGGATCCACATCCACCTTGGTGGCACGCAGATTTTACCATCGTAATGTGGAACCCTCCCAGGCTGTAGCGGTCTGCCTGTGCGCGGGGATTCTTTCAGATACCCTGAATTTGACATCTCCTACGGCGGCTCGGGCAGATAGGGAAATGTTGGAATGGCTGACAGGGATTGCCAAAATAGATGCCAAGAAGTTTACAGAGGAGTTTTTTGCCACCGGTTCTCTGTTGCGTTCCAAAACTGAACCTTCCGTTATTATTCAGGCGGACAGGAAGACTTTTACTGAGTACGGGCATAAGATCAGTATTTCCCAGATTGAGGAAATTGGTATGTTTGGCTTGGAAGATGTCCAGGAAGGTTTAGTGAGGGAACTTCGGAAGCTGGTGGAGAAAGAGGGGCTGAAGCTTGCTTGCCTTTTGGTTACGGATATCGTTACTCACGATTCCATGTTGCTGGCCGTCGGGGATGAAGAAGCTCTGGAAAATATCGAGTACGAGCGGCTTGGCCCTAATTTGTTTTCCGCTACTGATGTGGTAAGCCGAAAGAAACAGCTTTTTCCTGCTATTTCCCGTGCATTAAAGACGTTGTAGATGCCGGAAATCTTTGCTTTTTACAGGCAAGATTTTTCCTGAGGAGGAACGGCGTTGCCGTGCTGTAAGGGGTATAGATCAGGGAATTGCAATGTCTGCTACGATAGAACGGCGGATAGTATCCGGTATCAGCACAGTACTGGCTCTTTCAGGTTTGAGCGGCGGCGTGCAAAAAACTCGGTCTAGGCGTAATAGAGGGAAATTGACAGGTTGCGTAGCTCCGTAACCGGCACCTTTCAGTTTGAAGCAATCCTGAAAGTCGGAACTGAGTTTGGAGAAAATTGGGGATTGAGGGGCAACGCTGAAGTTCCCGGCCATGATAATGGGAAGTTCTCCATGCTGGGTTCCTACTTCCCTCAGGGTATCAAACAGGTATTGAAGTTGTTTACGGTGGATGAAGCGGAGTGTATGGAAATATTTCCAGCAGGCGGGGGAGTACAGGTCGAAGCGATGTTCAGAAGGTTCCAGACTGATGTTGATGAGCCGAATCGCCAGGGAGGAATTTTCCGGTATCCAGTCTACAATCAAACCGGCTGTGTCCGTGATGCTCTGGGCCGGACCAATCTGACCGTGCCTTACAATGATCGCGCAACTTCCTATTTGCTTGATATAAGAGGTTCTACCGAAAATGCTGTAGGCAAATTTGAGTGTTCGGTTATAGTTGCTGCAGCCTTGGACGAAAATGACATCTGCACGGAGTTTGGATATTTGTTCAATGGGAGGAGATTTCTCGCACCCCTCGTACAAGGTAAGAACCCTTATTTGCCTGGCATCCGGAGACGGTGGCATTTTGTAGTATTCCATTCCAGTTCTGGAAATGGGCGGGAGAAAGTCTGTAATAACGATGCCGTATGCAAACCAGACGATAATGCCAAGCAGACCGATTCGGGAACCGAAAACCAGCCATGCAATGAGCGCCGGAAAGGAGAAAATGAGACAGCAAGCCCATATGGGCAGTGACGTTGCAAAAGCCATCGTGTCTGAACCGGTCCAGAAAATAGTGACGACGATGACCCACAGGCACAGAGAGACGCCACCCAGCGCTATTCCCAAGTGGTTGACTCCGGATAGCGTTGGCAGAGGTTCTGCCAGATGTTTGCGTCTTCTGAGCCGATGCACTGTGGTGACAGATTAGAAGCCCATGCCGGGAGGGAGACCCAAGCCTCCTGTCAGCTTTTTCATTTCCGCCGCGGCTGTTTCCTTACCCTTGGCAATAGCTGCATTGATGGTTTGAAGGAGAAGCTCCTGGAGAAATTCTGAATCGGACGGGTCAATGATGGAAGGATCAATGACCAGTTCCGTGAGGTTGCCGTCACAGGTGGCGGTAACTTTCAATTTTCCTCCAGCTCCTTCCGTTGTAACGGTTTGGGAGGCGAGTTTTTCTTGGACGGCCGCAAGCCCTGTCTGCATCTGCTGGACCTGCTTCATCATTTTCATTATGTTCATGGTCGTTGTGTCTGGATGGATGAGTTGACTATTGGGAAATGATACGAGCCCGGAAAATCTCCATAGCGGCATCAATCAGCGGATCCGTGTAGTAAGAGTTATCTTCATTTTCCTCTTTGGAAGCTTCCTGGACAGGCTCTGCGGTTTTTTTCTGCGGGGTATGAGGTTTAGGTGCAGGAATGGTGGATGCGGAAGGAGGTGGTGCAGGCAGAGGAGCCAGTTCTTCCTGCACGGGTTCGGGAATGGAGAAATCCTGACGGATAGAAATAGTAACAGAGGTTCCAATATATTGGGAAAGAGCGGCTTCCAAAGCTGTTCGCAGAGGGCCGGCTCCAAGACTGTCCATCCCCTGACGGTCAGAAGGATGAAAAGAAATGGCGACTGCTACGCCATCATAACCGGAAAAAACGCTGTTGGCTAGAAAGTCCGCTTGAAGAGGGAATTTGGCGGACATTTGTTCCAACACCGTTTTCCAGTCTTCTTCCGTGATAGTTCTTCCTGATTGTTGGGACAGAACTGCCGGTTCCTCTTTTTCTACGGGTGCCTGGGTTCGGGATGATGAGCTCGGAGTATCGAATAGATTGTCAAAGAAACTGTTAGTTCGTCTTTCCAGAGGAAGATTTTCCTCTGGATCCATAAAAGTAGGCTCTGGAGAATCCGTAGGAAATTTCGACACATCGGAGGCATCGGAGTCTGGATGCCGGGTGATTTCTTCGGAGGCAGGTACGGTTTTTGTCCGCAATTTAGTGGCGGAGTAGGGAAATTCTTCCTCTGCAACGGCAAGAGAGGGGGGGGCTGCAGCGGGTGTAAGAGTTTCCTGTTGTGGTTCGGCTTCCTGCGTAGGATGGGGAGAAGCTTGAGCGTCAGAGCTCTGAATTTTCTGTACTGCGGGAGATGATGCAGGGGAGGACACAGAAAAATCTGGAATCGGATCCATCAAATGTTGTTCTGTAGCTGGGGTTGGTTTTGTTGCAGCAACAGGAGACTGGATGTTTGGCCGGGGGGCCGGAGTGGGAGCCGTGGCGGAGGAAATAAATGTACTTGGTTCCTGCTGTGAAGCAGGATCTGAAGAAGAGGCCGGTGCCGCAGTGGCTAGCGGAGCACCTTCCAACGCCATGATAATATCGCTGATGCTGGCCTCAGCCAGAGTATGAACGGCTTTAATCAGGCCCATTTCCAGATGAAGCCTTTTATTGGAGGACCAGCGCATTTTATCTTCCGTTTCCGCCAGAACTTCCACCAAACGCAGGATTTTGTCCGTATGGGTGCGTTTGACCAATTCGGCGAGTTCCTCCTTGGAGGATTCCGGGAGAGAATCAAAGCTGGCTTCTGGATCTACTTTAGAGACCAGAATTTCACGCACGGCGGAGATAATTTCGGAAAGAAACTGGCTCATGTCTCTTCCTGCTTCCGCCTGTTCATGCAGAAGATGCAGGAGAGAGGGAAGTTCCTTGTTCAAAATAAGCGCCAGAGCATGGGCCACGGTCTCCCGGGAAGTAATACCGAAAATGTGGAGTACCTGCTGTTCTTCAATATGATCTCCACAGAAGGAAACAAGCTGGTCCAGCATGGATTGTGCATCCCTCATACCTCCATCCGCCACTTTGGCGACAGCAAAGGCTGCTTCCCTGCTCAGACTTACTCCCTCTGCAGAAGCGATATGGAGCAGGTGTTCTGCAATGATTTCAGAAGGGATGGGGCGCAGGTCGAAGCGCTGGCATCGCGATAGAATGGTTGGCAGTATTTTGTGGGGTTCCGTGGTTGCGAAAATAAATTTGACATGAGGTGGCGGTTCTTCCAGCGTTTTGAGCAGGGCGTTGAAGGATTCCTTAGTGAGCATGTGCACTTCATCTATATAGACGATACGGAAATTTCCTCTGCTCGGAGCGAACCGTACGTTGTCCCTGAGATCCCGGATGTGATCAATGCCGCGGTTGGATGCTCCGTCTATTTCAAGAACATCCAGGCTCCGGCCTTCCGCAATTTCTTCACATATATCTTCATGCGGGTCAAAATCCACTTTGGGGCCACCGCTGCAGTTTAGAGCTTTCGCAAATATTCTTGCGGTTGATGTCTTTCCCGTTCCACGGGGACCTACAAAGAGATAGGCATGGGCGAGACGGTTGTGCTCAATGGCGTTTTTCAACGTCCGGACAACATGATCCTGTCCAAGGACGTCATCGAATGTCAGAGGACGGTATTTTCTGGCAAAGACCTGGTAACTCACGGTTCAGAAAGACTAGAAGATGAGTTCCCGTTTGAAAAGAAAATAGAGAGTAATTGTTTTAAAATGTTGATAAAACGGTTCTTGCACACTCCCGCTACGGAGCTTGCCTGAAAAAAATATCAAGAAAACAATGAGGATGTCATTTTGATATTGAAATCTGAAAATGTTCATGCCAATCTCACAAAAGTAACAGGAACCTTCTCATCTCTATAATTTCCTATGTGGGTCAAAGTATCAATAGCAGCCTTGGTCATTGCTCTTCTCGGAGGAGCCATGTATTATCTTGATAACGAGAAAGCTCTAACCAAGGAGCGTAGGGAATGTGCTCCCCGCTACCAGAACCTGAACAACCTTCGTGACGAGTTTACAAAAGAAAAGACGCAATATGTTGAGTTTCTGGTGAAGAATGAGGCTCTGGCGAATAAGATTGATGCTCAAATCAAGAAGAAAGAGGAGCTGGAAGTAAAGAACCAGGAATTGGCCTCAGCCAATGAGGCCAAGAAATCTGACCTTCAAACGCAGCAAACCGCTTTGGCGGAATTGCAATCCAAGAGCAAGGATATGGAAAGTATCCAAGCCATTGCTGACAGAATCAAGGGGCTGGAAGAAGAGTCCAAGCAGTTGGAAGTGGTTAAGCAGGCGGAACAGGGAAAGCATGATGCCATCGTTGCTGAAACTGAACAGCTTGTTGTGAATAATGCCGCTCTTCGTCAGCTCAAGGCCGACCAGGATGCCCGCCTTTCTCCGCCCAACCTGAAAACGAGGGTTTCCCAGGTGATTCATGATTTTAATGTAGTTGTGATTGACGGAGGAGCCGCCGATCTGGGCGTAGTGCCCGGTTCCAAGTTGGCCGTCATGAGGGACGGCAACAAAATTGCCGAGCTTGACGTAAACGCTGTTGAATCCCGTGTTTCCACGGCCACTATTCTACCAAGTACGGTAACCGCCGGCGAACGTGTTGAAGCCGGAGACGTCGTTGTATCTGTTCGTCCCTAGCATTTTTCCGGTTCAATACACTCCATACACTCTCACATACATACACAATGAAAACTGTCTTAGTAGTTTTATTGATTCTTGCAGCAGGGGCGGGCGCCTGGTTCTCCGGTCTTAGCGGCCTTTTCGGTATTAATGGCCAGTACCAGGATTTTAAAGAAATGATTTCGTATCGTAAGACCTTGGATAAGGAAATACGTACTTGGACAAGCTTGCGCAACGACATGATTAAGAACCGCGGCTTGGCTGATGAAAAAAACAAGAGTCTGGAAAGAGAAAGGGGTTCCGTGGAGCGGCAGCTTAGAGAACAGCAAGATAAGGAGGCGGAATTGAAGGAAGAAGAAGTGCAGTTGAATGCGGACTTGTCCAAAATCAATAAACAGATTGAAGAATTAAAGAGCAAGTTGCAAGATTTCGGTGTTTCCAGCGTACAGGAAATCCAGGAGAAGATGGAATCTTTGGAAGCTTCCAATAAGAAGCTCCAGGAAGATATTGACCAGATTAAAAGTGCTACGGAAGTGGCTTCCAAGAGACGGGCAGAACAAGCTTCTGAGCTGGCTAGCCGCCAGAAGGAGCAAGCTGAATACCGAGCTGCTCTTGCCAAAAATGGGGAAGAGTATCCCGTTCTATCCGTGGACCCGCAGTGGGGTTTTGTTGTGATTGGGGCTGGACAGGGCAGTAGTATTGATCCAAATACGGTTCTTCTTGTTACCCGTGAAGGTCGCAGCATTGGTAAATTAAAGGTAACTTCCCTGGAGAAAAATCAGACGGTAGCTGACATTATTAAAGACAGCGTACCGTCTGGTATGAGTATTCAACCCGGCGATAGAGTACAACTCCTGCGTCCCCGTCAGTCCGCCAAATAAAGGTTTGCCACGTATTTTCCTTGAACCCCGTTGTGTCGTTCGGCATAATGGGGTTCAACTTTTTAAAAGGAAATGATGAAACGATTTGCAATCTCCTTTTTGTTTGTGTCTTTTTCTATTCTTCTGGTCTCTTCCTGTTCCTGGTTGATGGAACCGCAGGAGAGGGAGCGTGTGCCGCAGCCGCCTCCCGGTCCGGAAAAGAGTGCGCTTCCTCATAATAAGACCCAAAGATTTGAGGCGGAAGCAACGCTCGGGCCGTTGGCGTCGCCGAGGCGTTAACGGCATCCAAATGACGCTGGAGGGTGATTCTGTTCTTTACAGTATCCGACAAACCGGATACAACCGCCTCCGGTTTCCAAGTGGAGAGATGGCTGAGCTGGTCTAAGGCACTCGACTCGAAATCGAACGTGGGCTTTAAAACCCACCGTGGGTTCGAATCCCACTCTCTCCGCCAGTTTTTCAGTAAGAGCCCCGTCGGAAGACGAGGCTCTTATTTTCGATAGGAAGAGAACAGGCGGGAATTCAGATAGGCGGCTGTTCAGTGATAGAGGGTACGTTCTTGACTGGGGTCCTTAAGGCGGTCTCCACCAGGATGGTTGTAACTATAATAATTTTTGTTGGTTGTTTCGGTCGGCTTACCAATGATTACATGATCCAGAAAACGAACGCCTAATAATTTGGAGCATTCCCGCACGCGTTCGGTCAGGAGGTCGTCCGTACGGCTGGGGGCTGGATTTCCACTGGGATGATTGTGGGCAAGGATGAAGCCATAGGCGTTATGGATGACGGTGGGGCGTAATATGTCACGTGGATGAGCAATGGATTCGTTCAAGGTCCCGATGGATATTTCCACAGGTTTGATGAGGCGGCACTTGGTATCCAGCAGCAGAACGAGCACCGTCTCCTTTTCCTTCCAGCGCATGGCTGTGGTCAGATAATCATAGACATCTTCCGGTGTTTGAATGGGTTGACGTGACAGAGTTTCACGGAGAGCCCTCGCTCCCAGTTCAAAGGCAGCACTCAGCGTAGCGGCTTTCGCCATGCCTATTCCCTTGCAAATGTTCGCTATTTCAGCAGCTTCCATATGAGCTAGGGCATCTAGAGAGCCAGCAGACTGAATCAGATCCGAGGACATGTCCAACACATTTTTCCCCTTGATCCCCATTCGGAGAAAGATAGCAAGCAGTTCCGCGTTGCTGAGGCTGTGCCTTCCTTGGCGGAGCAGTTTTTCCCTGGGCAGAGACTGTGAGGGCAATTCCTGAAGTTTGCGGTAGGTCATTTCAATAACAGAGGCGTGCGGTAGAAAGAATGGCGGAAGGCAGATGTCGCAGCGTATCCCCTGCCGTCAATGTTTGCTGGGTGGCTTCTCCGGCGGAGATTGCCATTTCGGAAGCTCGGCCACACAGGTAGACGCCCAGAACGGCGGAAACCAGCAGGGATTCCCCCTGGCTTATGAAGCCTCCGCAAATACCTGCCAGAACGTCTCCCTGACCGGCAGTTGCCATGCCGGGATCCCCAGTGATGTTATAAAAAAGAGGTTTTCCCCGTTGGGTGACGATGGTGCGTGCTCCCTTGTAAATCAGGGCGGCTTCATGTTCTGCCAGAAAGCAGTCGGCAATGTCTGCTCGGATGGCATAGTTGTCTGCATCTGGCAGAAGTCTGCGAATTTCTCCATGGTGGGGAGTAGCCAGAACGTGTTCTCCCAAGTTCCACTGCATGGCCGCGGCCAGATTCAGCCCGTCCGCATCCAGAACAGTGGGGGTACCTGTTTCCAGAATGAGGCGGATGGCTTCCGCATCTTCCTCCGATACGGAACCGATACCTGGGCCAATGAGGAAAGCACTGAATGTACGAATGGAGATATCTGCGTAACTGTCCACGGGCCTGACCATGATTTCCGGAGGCATGGATGGAGCGATTAAGGGATAGACGTCTTTGTGAACGTGCAGTGTAACCAGACCGGCTCCTGCCCGGAGAGCTGCTTCACAGCAGAGACGGGCCGCACCCAGCATTCCTTCAGAGCCAGCTATGACGCCAATGTGCCCGCGTTTGTTCTTATAATCCGTATAGGGTCTTGCAGAGAGGAATTTGGTAAGCCGTGAGGAGGTAATAAGTTCCGTGGCGGGGAGCGCCTGTACGTGAAGGCCGGGAAGGTCAATGCAGACTAAGCGTCCGGCAAACAGGGTGGCGTCATCGTCCAGCAGGCCCTGCTTAACGGCTCCTATGCACATGGTGAAATCTGCTTCCACTGCATTTTGCTGAGGCATTCCCGTGTCTGGATCCACTCCGGTGGGGATATCAATAGCCACGGTACGTACAGCCCCGCAACGGTTTCTTATATAGTTCATTTCCGCGCAGAGAGCGGAGATTTCCCTCCGGAGCATTCCCTTTGCCCCTATTCCCAGCAGGCCGTCCAGCAGGATCATAGGTTTTCCCGTACGGGGAAGGGGAGGGGCCTGGTATTCCTGAGGGGGAGGAGATATTTCCGCCAACTGCCGCACGGAAAGTTCACTCCATTCGTTGCGCGGGTAAGCGGTTCGGAAGCCTATTTCCCAGCCATGTTGTTTCAGTATGTTAAGGACGGTGAGGGCATCTCCCCCGTTATTCCCTTTGCCTACATAGGCTACGCACAATCCCGGGTCGGGGAAGAACTGCATGAGAGATTCCGCAATACCGGCAGAGGCCAGTTTCATCAGGGTTCTGGCTGGTGTTCCGCTAACGATGAGCTCGCGTTCCGCGATCTGCATATTTTCCGTGGAGCAAACTTTCATGGCATACTGATAGAGGCAGCCTTTACTGTAAGCTAAAAAACCTTCTCCTGCAAGCCGGAGAAGGTTTTTGCAAAAGAAGCGGACCAGGGAGTGGCTAACCGATGCGGAACGTGATGCGCGCTTTGGTCATGTCATAAGGAGACATTTCCATACGCACTTTGTCCCCTACCACGATTTTAATAAAGCGTTTGCGCATTTTGCCGGAAATATGGGCCAGCACTTCGTGACCGTTGGGAAGGCGCACCTTGAACATGGTCCCTGCCAGTACGGCGCAGATGGTGCCTTCCACTTCAATTTCACTTTCGGAGTTTTCTTCCTTGGACTCTGATTTGTTGAAATTCTTTCTGCCCTTGGTGTGGCGTCCTCCGCCTCCTTGCGGGCGTTGCCTGTTGGCGTTACCTCCGGGGCGGCTTCCTCCCCCTGTTCTGGAATTTCCCGGTCCTGCAGACTGTCCGACCGACCGTGCCGCTCCTGTGCCATTGCCGGAAGGCCTGGATTGTCCGGGACGGTTACTGGTGCCGGTCGGTCTGGAACCGGGGCGGGAATTTTGTCCGCCGCTGGGGCGGCTGCTGGATCTTGGATTCGGGCTGATAGGACTCTCCTTGTAAAGTTAAAATGAACGCGTGTGTACAAATCCCGCGCAGGCGAATGATAAACCATATTTTTGCAAGGGCAAGTCCTGAATGCGGAAGTTGTGCAAATAAAACACAATTCTATGGAGAGGGACGGGAAAAAGGCTGTAAAAGAGAAAAAGTATTTGACATTTACGTGAATAATCATTAGGAATGCGCCCCCGAATTGGAAGATAACGGCAGGATGCCGAAAAACGAGAACGAAGAATTGAACCATGAAGACCTTCTCAGCCAAACCGCAAGAAGTAGAGCGCAAATGGTATGTTATAGACGCTGCCGACAAGGTGCTCGGCCGTGTTGCCGTTGAAGCGGCTAACATTTTGCGTGGCAAGAACAAGACAATTTTCACCCCCCACGTTGATTGTGGCGATTTTGTCATTATCGTGAACGCGGACAAGGTGGTGTTGACCGGTAACAAGGAAAATGCCAAAATTTATACCCGTTTCTCCGGTTACGTTGGCGGTAAGCAGGTGGACACCCCCCGTAAGATTCGTGCTCGCCGCCCTGAACTTCTTCTGGAACTGGCTGTTAAAGGCATGGTTCCTCACACCCGCTTGGGCCGTCAGCAAATGACCAAGCTGAAGGTTTATGCCGGCGCCTGCCATCCACATGAAGCCCAGCAGCCCACTGCCATTACTCTCTAATTGATTTTTTCAGACATGAGTCAGACAACCCCATACAACGCCACCGGCCGTCGTAAGACCGCCATTGCACACGCTTGGCTTACTGAAGGTTCCGGCCGCATTACGATCAACCGCCGCGGTTTTGAGGAATATCTTCCTACCGTTCAGTTGCAGAATGCTGTTCTTCAACCCTTTCAGGTTACCAATACCATGAACAAGTTTGATGTGAACGTCGTTACCAAGGGCGGCGGTATTCACGGACAGGTTGGAGCCATTCGCATGGCGATCGCCCGTGCTCTCGTTCAGGTTGATGAAGCTTTCCGCTCCCAGCTTCGTGAATTCGGTCTTCTGACCCGTGATTCCCGTATGAAGGAACGTAAAAAGCCCGGCCGTCCTGGGGCCCGCAAGCGTTATCAGTTCTCCAAGCGTTAAGCTTGGCTGGTTGCGAAGGAACTGGCTTTACCATTTCTTTCTCGGAAAAGGAGCGCTCCCTGTGGAGTGCTCCTTTTTTGTTGCAGAAAGAGCTTTGTTTTTTACTGCTTTCCGCGTCTTTAAAAAGCCTGTTCTGGTTGGATTGCTTACGGCGGTTTTCAATGATTTTCCTGCATTTGCTGTGAGGGCGGGAGACAAGTTTTCCTGTGCTGGAGTGGGCAGTTGGCGAGGGTTAGCGATGGTACGGTGTTCCTGCCAGAATAGTATGGCAGCGATAAAGCTGTTCCAGCAGGACAACGAGCGCCAGTTCATGTTGAAGGGTGAATTTGCTTAGGGACAGGATATGGTTGCACCGGGATCGCAATGCTTCCGTATGACCGTCCGAGGCTCCGATGAGAAACGCGATGCGGCGCACGGAACGCATTTGCCAATCCTTTGCTAGATCGACCAGCTTTCTTGTGGTCCAGAGTTCTCCGCGTTCATCCATGGCGATGCGCAGGCACCCCTCACTGGCGGCCAGCAGACGTTTTGAAACGTCCTGGGAGTTTCCGTCCCTGACAAGCTTGAGTTCCACTTTGCCGAAGGGCCTGAGGCGGTTGAGATAGAGTTCCACGCCTTCCTTGGCGTAGCCTAGGGAAGGTTTTCCGGCGGCCAGAATCAGGAATTGCATGAGGAGTCAGGGATTGGAAGATGAGTTAAGGTAGTTCAGCAGATTGCGGGCCCACGTTTCCGAAATGCCGCGGATGGCGGCGATAGAAACCGGGTCTGCCTTTTTAATGGCAGCTACGGATTTAAATTTTTCCAGCAACAGTCTTTTTTTTGAGGCGCTCATGCCCGGGGCGTCGTCCAAGGCGCTTTCCCGCATGCGTTTGCGGTAGAGCAGTTCGTTATAGCCGTTGGCAAAACGGTGGGCTTCGTCGCGGATGCGCTGCATGAGTTTGAGGGCTCCCGTGCTGTGAGGCAGGCAAAGGGGCTGGGATTGGTGGGGGAAAAATATTTCTTCCCTCTGTTTGGCCAGGCCGACGATGGGCATGTCTCCCAGGCCGATGGCTTCCAAATCAGCCAGAGCGGAGGAAAGCTGTCCTTTGCCTCCGTCCACTACTACCAGATCTGGAACTTTGATGGGGGCTTTTCCTTCCGCGCTGAGTTTCTTAAGCCACTGGTACAGGGTCATGTCCGCCTGCCGTGAGGCTACGGCATCGCTCTCCGCCAGAATGCGGGAGTAACGCCTCCGGATGACTTCCGACATGGAGGCGAAGTCATTTTGTCCGTCTACAGTGCGTATACGGTACCGCCGGTAGGCCTTGTTGTCCGGCCTGCCGTTGGTGAAGCGCACCATGGAGGCCACGATATGGTTGGAAGAGACATTGGAAATGTCAAAGCATTCCATAATGAGTGGGGGAGATTCTAATCCCAGTGCTACCCCCAGTTCCTTCATGTCTTCTTCCGGGTGAACGGTGCCGGGAAGATCGGGAGTTCCTTTTCGGAACCTCCGGGCGGGTTCCAGTACCTTGACCAGATTGTCCCGGATGTCCCGCAGATATGCCGCGCGTTCAAAGTCCAGTTCATCGGCGGCTTCCATCATTTCCCTGGTAAGTTCGTCCAGAGCGCTTTTTTTTCCCGTCCCTTCCAGCAGACGCACCGCCTGGTCAAAGTTCCGGTTGTAATCATTGATGGAAATGCGGCCAACGCACGGAGCGGAGCAGTTGCGAATCACATCCGCATGGCAGTGCCTGAAGTCATGGATACCCGGATTTTTTGTCTTGCAGGTTCGCAGCCGGAAATGCCGGTTGAGCCATTCCTGCGTGGCGTAAAGAGCCTGGGAGTGGACAAAGGGGCCGAAGTAGCGCGCTCCGTCATCTTTGCGCACCCGCGCCAGCTGGAAGCGAGGCAGTTTTTCCCCCTTCGGAATTTTCAGCAGGGGGTAGCGCTTGTCGTCCTTCATCTGGATATTGTAATGCGGGCGATATTGTTTAATCAGTTTGCTTTCCAGCAGAAAAGCCTCCTGGTCATTTCTGGTTTCAAAATAATCAAATGACGCAATAGCATTAATGAGCGCTCTTGTCTTATGGTTGGAGAGTGTGGCTCCCGTAGGAGAAAAATAATTGCCCAGGCGGCGGTGAAGGTCCTTGGCTTTGCCCACGTAGATGGTATTTCCCCGGGCGTCTTTCATGATATAAACGCCTGGTTTGTGCGGAGTTTCCCTCCAGAGTTCTTTCAGGGTTGGTTGCTCGCGGTCTGCCACGCAGGCATTATGCCATATGAGGCAAGAAATGGAACTGCGGAAACGTACTGTATTACGGCTACTTGGCTTGCCTAGGAAAACTTCTTCTGTATAATCCCCTATGTCTTTTGTATGAACCCTGTACCGTTTACCACGTTGGCCGCCGCCATGGATTTTGTGGTGGGAGATAGAAATTATCCCCTTTCTGAGCTGTTCATGAAAGGCGGTTTCATCATGTGGCCGCTGCTTCTGTTATCCATCGCCGGAGTAGTGGTGCTGGTCATGTGCTGCTTTTCTACCCGTGCTGCCGCCGTTTTGCCTACCAAACTGGTGGAACAGGCGGAATCTTTCATCCGCAAGCGGGATTACACGGGGCTTTCCATCCTCTGCAAGAATGGAGATTCCTGCTACGCTCGCGTGATGTTGACTGTAGCCAACTTCATGTTGCGCAACCCCTCCGCCCAGTTTGAGGAGGTGAGGGAGATAGCCTCTGCGGAAGGAGGACGGCAGGCGGGGTTCCTAAGCCGCCAGATTTCCTGGCTGTCGGATATTGGCGCCGTAGCCCCCATGCTGGGGCTGTTGGGGACCGTGGTTGGGATGATGAAAACCTTTTTTGAGATTGCCAACGGTGATTTTTCCGGGGGCAAGCAACGTATTGATATGGCGGGCGGCGTGGCGGAAGCCTTGATTACGACGGCGGGCGGCTTGATGCTTGGGATTCCCGCCATCCTGGCTTATGTATATTTCCGCAGCCGTGTACACAAACGGGTAGGAGACCTGGAGGCAGCCGTCACGCACAGTGTTTCCGTAGTTGCCACCCAGCTTCAGAAGCCACGAGCCGGTGCAGCTGGGGCTTTTCATGAAGAGGAACTTCCCAGAGTCCCCGTAGATCCCACTTCCCTGCGCGATGTGCGTGGGCTCTAGCCGGAACGCATCTACTTCTCCACCTCACCGGAAGATTGTATGAAATTTCATTATAAAATGCCCAGTCCTATCGGGTTCCAATTAGCCCCCATGCTGGACATCGTATTTCTGCTGCTGGTGTTTTTCATCGTAACCCAGACATTTGAGGATGATGAACCGGATCTTTCCATCAATCTTCCTTCAGCAGAGACTCCCAAGCCCGGTGAAAATGTGTCCAATGAAATTATCGTGAATATCCGTAAAGATGGTACCGTGGTAATCAACCGCCAGCCGTACACAATGCCGCAGCTGGAAGACAAGCTTTTTTCTGTCGCCCGGTTGGACAAAACTATGCTCGTCCGTATCCGCGTGGATGAGAAGGCGGAATCCGGCGTGGTGGTGCATGTGATGGACGCATGTCTGAAGGCCGGGCTGAATAACGTTTCTTTTTCCACGCGTCCTCCGGCTCCATCTTCCATCAATGTTTCCAATTCCCAGGCTTCATGAAAGCGTTCTTTTCCATTAATGCAGGTTTAATAACTTTGGCGATGTTTTCTGCCGCCCAGGAAAATATTCCGGATGCCGCTCCCATCGCGGATGGTCCGCTGGTCGCTAATCCGGAGCTGGATACGCTGGATATGGCGGACATGCTGTACAAGCAGGCCCAGGCTCCGGCTACGAAGGAGAACCGGCAGGAATATGGACGCCTTCTTGATTTAAGCTTGCGTAAATATCTGGAATTTACCCAACGTTTCCCCCAGTCTACCCAGGCTCCTCTGGCAGAGTATCGTGCTGCCATGTGTTTGGAGGAGCTGGGCAGGAAAGATGAGGCACACGGCCTGTTCCTCAGATTGATTCAGACGGGCAGCCCCGCTCTGGTTGCCGCCTCTGCCTACCGTCTGGCGACGGATGCTTCTTCTGCCGGGGAGATAGATAAGGCCATCCAGTATTACCAGCTCGTGATTCGCAATGCGGAACAGAATGATTTGAAGGTGGACGCCCAGTACCGTCTGGGACGCCTGTTTCTTTCCAACGGTAATCCGGAGTCAGCCGCCACCATGTTTTGCGCGGTGATGGGCAATCCGGAAGCGGATGCCAAGTTTGTTCTGGTGTCCCGGATGGGATATGCCGCCCTGTGTGCGGATACGGGACGCTTGGGAGAAGCCTATTCCGAATATCGCAAGGTGCTGGAAACGCCCGGTGTGGATAACAGGAACCGGGGAATCGCCACTCTTCAGGCCGCCATGCTGGCCACCAAACTGAAAAAGACTGCGGAAGCCCAGGGCCTTTATGAACGGCTTTTGAAGGACGAGTCCCTGAAGGAGATGGCGCCGGAGGCCCGAATGGGGCTTCTTCTGGGGCTGTACAATATGGGCAAGTACAGGGAGATACTTTCCCAGTATGAGCAGCAGAAGGGAATAAAGATGCCGACAAAGGACGGCCAGGTGCGTCTGCTGATGCTGCTGGGGCAGTCCGCCTATAAATTGAAGGAGTATCGGAAAGCGGCGGATTTCTTTCTGGAAGCGGAAAAGTCCGTCCCTTATACGCAGGAGGCCATGCAAGCCTCCTTTTACCGGTTGTTGTGTTATAATGAACTCAAGCAGAAAGATCTTCCCCAGCGGGCTCAGAGCTTCCTGAACCATTATGCCAAGGCTTTTCCTACCAGTGAACTGCATGATATGGTGCGCCTGATGGCTGCAGAGAACCTGTTCAGCTCCAATCCGGCGGATGCCGCCCGGTTTTATGCCAGCATTGATTTTGACAAGGTGCCTCCGAAGATGCGCGCGGATATTTTATATAAGAGCGCGTGGGCGATTGCCCAGGCCGGGAACAGAGGTGTGGCCGCCAAGCTGCTGACTGATTTTATCAATGATTTTCCAAAAGATCCCCGCATTTGCGAGGCATTGACGTTACGCGGAGACATGTATGCCAAGACCAAGAAGGAAGCTGAGGCTCTGATGGATTTTGACCGTGTGATTGCCCGTTGGCCGAAAGCTGAATCAGCTGCCGCCGCATGGCAGAGAGCCGCTCAGATTTATGCGGGACGCCAGGATATGGCGAACATGGCGAAGTATTATGAAGGCCTGATCCAGAATTTTCCGAAGGCGTCTCCTGCCGCTCTGGCTGAAGCCCATTTCCTGCTGGGGCGTGCGGCGTTTGACCAGGGAGATTTCAAGTCTTCTATCAGCCATATGGCGGAGGCCAAGACGCTGGATCCCCAGAAATACGGAGAACAGGTTAATGTGCTTTCCGTCCTGTCCTATCACAAGCTCCAGGACATGAATAAACTGAAGGAAGCCCTGGAAACCCTGCAAAAGGAAAATCCTTCCGCCGTGGCTCGTGTGCCGGATGTCATTCCCGCATGGCTGGGTCTTCAGGCCTATGGGATGAAGGATCTGGAAACGGCGGACAAGTATATGACCTGGGCTACGCAGAACGACCAGCTTCAGAATGTGAAGAAGGTGATTTGGCGTAATTTGGCGAAGGTGCGCCTGGCGCTCAGAAAGTATGACCGCGCCTTGGTGGCTTCCAACAATTTCCTGAAGGATGAGGATCAGCCTTACCGCCGTGCGGACGGCATGCTGGACAAGGCTTCCATTTTGCTGGGGCTGGGCAAGTATGCGGATGCCAGAAAGACGGCGGAAGATGCGCTGGCTCTGGGCGTGGAAGGTCCTTTGATGGCTTCCTTGAAAATTGTTCTGGGGGATATTTCCTATGCGGAGAAAAAGTTTGATGAAGCGGCCAAGCATTACGGTGTTACGGCCGAGCTGTTTGTCAATGACGCTGAACTGAAACCCAAGGCTCTGTTCAAGGCGGCAGAAGCTTTGGACAAGGCCGGCCGCAAATCGGAGGCTTCCCAATATCGGGGCCGCCTGCAAAAGGAATTCCCGGATTGGAAACAGGATGGAGAGTCTTTGCCTCCGGACGCACGATAAGCGTTTAAGGATTGAACCCGGAAATGGAAAACAGGCGTAAAAGATGGTATGATCTGTTTGGATTGCTGCCTCGCAATCTGGGCCGTCTGTTGTTGTGGTTCAGCCTCATTCCTATCGCTTTCATCATCGTTCTTCTCGTTTATGCATGGAGGGCGGACCAGTATGAGCTGGACGAGGTTTTGGCGCCGTTGGAAAATTGTGCCGCATATGATCGCAACGGCCAGTGGATAGGCACCTTGACAGATCATGACCGGGTGTATGTAGCGCGCAATGAACTGCCCGATAATCTGGTGAATGCTTTCATTGCGCGGGAAGATGAAGACTTTTTCGAACATGGCGGCATTGTGTACTCTTCCATTATCCGCTCCATTTGCCGGAATCTGACTACGTTGTCCTATGCCCAGGGTGCTTCCACGATTACGATGCAGCTGGCGCGGAATTGTTATGAGCTGGGGGGGAAGACCCTGGATCGCAAGGTTTTGGAAATGGCCGTGGCCCGCCGCATTGAGGGCAAGTATTCCAAGGATGAAATTCTGACGGCTTACCTGAACCGCATTTATTTTGGCCAGCAATGCTATGGGATTGCGCAGGCGGCGGATTTGTATTTCGGCAAAAAAGTGGCGGATCTGACGCTGGCGGAGTGCGCTACCCTGGCCGGTCTGGTGCGCGGACCTTCCATCTACAATCCTGTTTACAGCCCGGAGGCTGCTGCCAAGGTCCGCAATGCGACGCTGGAAAGGATGTTTGAGTGTGAATTCATTACCCAGGAACAATTATGGCAGGCGCTCCGCGAACCGATGGCGGTGGCCGGTAAACGGGAAGCTCGGCCCGGTTCTTATCCCGTTCTGGTCGTTTCCCGCGAGTTGGGAGACCTGGATTGCTGCGACGAGCAGGAGGGAACCTCCAGCATTTTTGTAATGACCACGCTGGATTTGGAATTCCAGCGGATGGTTGAAGATGTAAGCGAGCCTATGCTGGCCGCTCTGGAATCTTCTTCTGTGTGGGCAGGGTTGCCCAAAAGGGTGGACAACCAGTTGAATCGTTGTGTGCAAGCGGCCATATTGTGTGTGGATTCCCGTAAAGGGGAGTTGCTGGCCGTAACAGGGGGACGCTCCGCCCAGGACGGTCTGGACCGATGGCAGTCCAGGGTAATGCCCGGCGATCTGTTCACTCCCATCGTCAATTTATGCGCCGTCGACCAGCGTAGAACCGTTATTCGCAGCAATCCGGAAGTCACTGGCCGCGGGGTAGGTTTCAATACAGTAATAGAAACGGCACAAAAGGCCGGTTACAAAGGGGAACTTCCCCGTTCTTCGGACTTGTATACCGGCAGGTTTTCCGTGCCTCTTTCGCATGCCGTCAATGCCCTGTATCTCATCGGCAATGACGGGCTCAATGTGAGTATTTCCTCCGTCAGGCAGGTGGGCACCACCAAAAAGAACCTGGTGATGGTGAATGCTCCCTCTCCGGAAGAAAGCCGCCGGGAAATCCTGCCTAGGGAATCCGCTCACCTGGTGGCGTCCCTTCCTCCCTTCCGCTACGACGAACGAACCAGGAAAACCTTCGTCAATGTCAAACTTCCGGGAAATACGGGACATTTTTCCGCCGTCATGGGGCGTTATTTCACGGTTTTTGCCTGGGTGGGCTTTGATTCTCCGGAGGCCGCCGTCTATGAAAAGAAAGGGGTTTCCGCGGCGTTGGCAAAAACCTGTTCCTCCCTGGCCGGGGAGGTGTATGACCGTGCGGAGGAAGGCCGCAGAAAAGCTGTCCGGGAACGTCGGGAGCGGGAAAATGCTGCAGAGCAGGGCCCCCAATGAAGTTCAATTTTCCATTAGTAGAAGCATCATGAGACACTCACTTGAAATGACCACGGCCATCCAGGCCGCCAAATCCGCCGGAGCTTTTCTGAAGAAGCATTTTTATGAGCAAAAGAAGGTGGATGAAGCCAGCCAGAATGATATCAAGCTGGAGTTGGACAAGCTTTCCCAGAAACTGATTACGGAGGAAATCCTCTCCGTGTTTCCCCACCACGCCGTCTTGGGCGAAGAAGGATACACCGGGGACAGGAACAGTGAATATGAATGGATTGTAGACCCCATTGACGGGACGGTGAATTATTTTTACACGATTCCCTGGTTCTGTGTCTCCATAGCTTTGCGCCGCCGCGGGGAAGTGGTTCTTGGAGTGATTTACGACCCCATGATGGATGAATGCTGGCATGTGGAAAAGGGCGGGATTCCATACATGAATGATCATCTCATGCATTGCAGCCGGCGGGAACGCATGGCGGAAGCCGTGGTATTCGTGGGGCACGGCAAGACGGACGGGTCCAAGGAAAAAGGGATTGAACGCTTCGCCAAGATCGCCTGGCAGGTACGCAAGGTGCGCAATAACGGTTCCGCCGCTTTGGCCCTGGCTTATATTGCCTGCGGCAGATTTGACGCCTATGTGGAAAGCGTCATTTCCATCTGGGATGTCGCTGCCGGGGTTTTGCTGGTGGAAGCAGCCGGAGGCAAGGTTGTTTTGGAACCGAAGGAAGACAATCCTGAACAATTCGCCATTGTCGCATGGAACGGTCGCATCCCTGTTATGGAAGCACTGGGAGAATAGCCTGAACATTATTGCCGCAGTACCGCATGAAAAACATGATTGCTTTGACCGGAATCGGCTATGACATCCACCGTTTTGCGGAAGTTCCGCGCCCCTTGATGCTGGGCGGCGTGCATATTCCTTCTTCCCGAGGCCTGGACGGCCATTCCGACGCGGATGTTTTATGCCACTCCATTGCGGACGCTTTGCTGGGCGCTGCCGGGTTGCCGGACATCGGCTACTGGTTCCCGCCGGGAGATCCTGCCTGCAAGGACATTCCTTCTCTGGATATTGTGGCGAAAGCCGTCTCTCTGATCCGGGAGCGCGGCGGTCGCATCGTGAATGTGGACTCGTCCCTTATTGCAGAATCTCCCCGCATTTCTCCTTATTTGGAGCAGATGAAAGGAGCTTTGGGAACCGCTCTGGGAATCTCCACGGCCCGTGTGGGCATCAAGGCCACCACGAATGAACAGCTTGGCGCGCTGGGCCGCAGGGAAGGCATTGCCGCTTTTGCCGTGGCGTCTATTCTGATGCCGGAGGATCCGGTCATGCCATAAGGCGGATGCCCGGTTCTTTTTTCTGGAAGGCACTACCTAGGACAGCTAACTCTCAATGAGTTAGCTGTCTTTCTTTCACTCCAACCCCTCCAAGTCTCCACAAAAGTCACCACGAACCCCCTAAACTATTGAGGTATAGTGAGTTCTGTACAGTGTGGTGCGTAGGGTTATACGATAAAACTGAGTTAACCTATTGATAATCAGCACTACATTCAATGTCATTCATTTTCATTCGCAAGCATTCAATCCCACGAAGTCATACCAAAAGTCCAAACTTTAACAGAGTTTAACCATATCTGAGGTCTAAAAATGTGGTGATCTCGTCTGAATTTTCACCGAGTCACCACGCTAAATCGTTAAAATCCCATAAAATTTTCGTACCTTTGTGGTCGGGATGACGCAATTTGCCCATGACATTTTGAAATAAGAAGCGGTATGCTCTCTTGTAAGTCGAGAACGTAGGAAATTCAAGACACTGCACAAGGATAGCATAGCGGTTCTCACGCATACGGGGTGGGCTGCTATACTACATTCGTGCATTTAGGTTTCCTACGACCTTCGACTTAGAATGTTGCATCAGTAGTCCGCGCTTCTGCATTTATAAATGGCTCCATCAGACTGTGGGGCAAAAAAGAAAAATGACAATGGAAATGAAATTCTGTCAGAGTTGCGGAATGCCGCTGACTGACGACAACAAAGGCACAAATGCCGATGGCTCACATAACGGTGATTACTGCATCTACTGCTATAAGGATGGCAAATTCACGCAGGATATGACAATGGAGCAGATGATTAACCACTGCGCCCAGTTCATCGATGAAATCAACAAGCAGTCAGGGCAGACCTTGACCAAGGAACAGGCAAAAGAAATGATGCGTCAGTTCTTCCCTCACCTCAAACGCTGGAAGAACTGAATTACTATGTTTATCGCAATACTCACATATAAAAAGCCGTTGAGCGAGGTTGACCGATTCCTCGCCGCTCATCGTGAATATCTCGCCAAGCACTATGCCGCCGGAGATTTTATAGCATCCGGTCCGCAGAATCCGCATGCCGGTGGCGTGATAATGATGAAAGCCGACAGCCGTGCATCGGTTGAGGCTATAATAGCCGAAGATCCTTTCCATATCAACGTCATTGCCGACTATCAGATAGTGGAGTTTACTCCTACGATGTTTGCCAACGATTCGTTAAAATCATCCCTGCAATGAAAAGTAATCGGCATTAACGGTAGCGCACGGAGAGATGGCAATACGGCAATCATAATCCGCACGATATTTGAGGAACTGAATAAGAGCGGTATTGAAATCGAGCTTATTCAGTTGGCAGATGTCGAGATAGAGCCTTGCCGTGCTTGGGATACAGTCACGTCCGAAAGTCGAGAAATTCCGATACCCGGCCTTGCGCTGACGGGCATGGGCGATATTGAGGTCATTGACAGAGAATTTGATTGCTTTGACGATGCAGCGAGCGTCAAACGTCTTGGGCTTGTTACACCCGTCCAATGGTCTGTAGTTTATTTCTTTTTTCATAATCAGATAGTCGTTTGGTGATTATAGTGGTTGAAGTAGGAATGGAGGGGGAGGTTTCGAGGCACAAAAATAGCTCAGGTATTACCTTAGCCTAAACTCGCTCCCCCTCCATTCCATTACGGTGGTTGCCGCTTATGGGCTTTGCGCCCTCAATTTCGAGCGTTGGATTTTCGGCTGTCGGCGGTGATTACTCAGGCATCGGCCACGACTTGATTTCATCCGCCATATCCTCGAACACTGCACGGAGGATGTTGTTGATGACGTATGTCGAGCACGACTTGTAGTTGCCCGACTTGGCGCAGATTGTGTGAGCCATCTTCAGGATATCGGGAGAGATGGTTATAGGGGAGCCTCCTTTGGTATCAACCTTGCGGGTGTATGTTCCGCAGAACTCGTCCCGATTGGCACGGCGCATCTTACCACTGATTCTCGTTGACCTGAGCAATCTTGCAGATTGTTCATCAACAGTGGTTTCTTTATCGGCTTTGGTCACTTTATCTGATACACTCGTTATAGTCGTTTTAATGGGTGTAACCGTTTTAGCCATTGTAGTGGATTCAATGGGTTCAGTCTCGTCAATGGTTTGGGTGGCTTTATCAGTTGTGACAGTTATTGTTGATTCAGTCGTAACAACGTCTTTGCCATCATTCTCGACTATACCGTCCACATCTGTTTTCAGCACCGTGGGTATCCGGTTTTCCTCGGCGGTTGATAGTTTTCTTTCACCGAGAAAATGCAGAAATGCCGGGATTTCCTCTTTTGCCTTGGCGAGAAAGTTGGTATCGTCAACGGTTAGCCGTTCCACCTTTCTGACCTAGTAGCGGATTTCACCGGGGTCGATGATTATGGGCAGATGCTCGTTGTTGGAGCATAGCACGAACTTGGCGAAGAAACTCACTTCCTCACGGTCACGCCCTTTCGCCTCCACCTTGTAGTTGTAGGTGGTTGAGAGATTCTTCAACCGCTCCGAATCCTCGCGCTTGTTGAGAAGCACCTCGTCAACGAGGATAATCAGCTTGCTGTTCCAATCGTCATTGAACTGGCTGCGGAAATTCTCGTTGGTGTTGAAAGTGGTGTTGCCCTCAAATATGGCTTTGAGGAAATTGAGGAATGTCGATTTGCCGGTGTTGCGTTCTTCCGACACAAGCAGCAGAATCGGTAATTTCTGCGTCGGTCGGAGATACAGCAGTTGGAGATAATCCATGCCGAGTTCATATTGGTCACCGAAGATATGGGCTACAATGGTGCGGATTGTCGGGAAATCACCTTCTTTGGGTGTGTGGCTGATGGCAGCATATTTGTTGAGGAATGTGCCGACAACAGGCTGATAGCCCACATGAGCCGGAACACAGCAGAGCCCGTCATACTTGGGGATACCCGCCACAAAATCCTTGCCGTAGTCCTGACGGATAGCCTCGATTGTCCACGGTATGCGGCACTCGATAAGTTCTCCGGCGGCATTGGGTCGGCTCACCATTTTGTAGTAGGTCGCGCCGATGCGCTCAAAGCAGTCTTCGGGTTCGGTGACTGATGCGATTTGTGTTTCAGTTTCTTTCATCGGTTCAGTCATTATTGCGTGATTCGATAATGGCGTTCACCTCACTTTGTCGGTAGCGTGTGCTGCCGTTTACCTTTACAGGGGTGAGCTGCCCTTTCTGTGTGAGATTCCAGACGGAGGTTTCCTTTATGCTGAGTTTGGCGCATACCTCCTTCTTGGTGAGCAGACGGTCTTCTTCGGCTTTCATGAAAAGCGGAAGAAGGCCGTCTCGGGTAGCGTCAATCGTGTCCACCACAAGCTGGGGGAGGTCGGCGAGTGACACCGAGATGTTGATGCACGGGGCATCGGGAGTGTTTTGGGTTGATTGAAGTAAACTGTACAGGTTCATTGAAATCTGAATTAAAGTTTGCATCGCCGAAACATCACGCTGCCAGACCTCCGGCGACAGTTACGAGGCATGGCAACGGTCCTTTTTGGACATAAGGGTCGCTGACAGTTTCTTTCGTTGAAGCCGACAAGCATTATTGCCAACCCGGTAAGAGTCAGCAATTGGGCGCAGTTCTCCCTATACGCCATTGCCGTAATTATAGCGATGACTTTCCGCCTTTTTCGGGCGGTTGCTTGCGCCGGGTGTAGCTCCGCAATCACGCGGAACACACCTCCTGATGTTCAAAGGATTTATACTGTGTGCCGTGCCGCTCTTCCTATTTTATCTTATGTTAACGTATTAGGCTTGCTGCCATGATTCGCCATAGACCTTACGCCCACCACAAAATCCAATTAAAAGTGTGGTCTCGGATCTTCAAAACAGCCTCCTGTCGCGTTGCGTAATGCGCGCACAAGTCTCGGTATGTCAATGTTTCACAGCCCGTTCTCTTTCTATCTTTTATCCGCTTAGCGTCGCTTCCTTAGGGCGTGTTGTTTGCGGAATGGCGTGTTTAGTTGCCAATTTCAGGCTATCCCGGATGATTCATCCGGTTCTTGTAAGTATGTCTGCAACACTATCCGGCATCGCTCCGTCAAAAATCATCGTTCCAAGTCCGGTCTGTATAAGCTGAACGTGTCTGACGGTTCGCCCTGCCTTCGAGCGTTACTTAAAGTTACGAAAAATTTTCATAACTCCAAATCTGCGAATTCCCTCCAATGATTTTTCTTTTGATGCTGTCACGACATGGAAGCCGTGGGATAACGACGGACACACCGAAAAAGGCGCATTTGTGAGCCTCGCGGTTGTTTCTCGACACCGCTTCGTTGCGGTGCTTTTAGATTAGACAAAGCCCGTTCCGGGCATGGCAAGCTGTCGCAGGGGGATACCACCTTACTGGCAGACGGGATAAACCTGCCTTTCGGTCGCCTGAAACGCCACCACGATTTACCCAACAAAAGAACGGCTCAAAAAATTTAGACAAATTTTGATTTTAACCAAAATGTCTGAAATTTACTGAAATCTGTCTGAGGCTGGTCTCGTTTTCAGCGCAAAGATAACGCTACACTCCCACTCGTTCCAAATTGTTTATGAAAATGTCCGTGCTTATCTGTAAATAGTCTGCCTATTTCTGCATAATGTCTTGTTGTGCATGAATCGTAAAGCCAATCTTAACCCCCTTGCCTAAAAATTGAGCATTTCGGGTTTGATCAGAAAATCAATAAGACCAATAGTTATGATTGTATAAACAAAACTGCCATTTTTAGGATGCTATTGTAATAACTCAATGAGGGGCGTTTCTTATTAAGATTGAATTTATAAAGATTTTGATACCAATTATCAAAGAATTCATCGTTAAATTCAATTACATTGTATCCAGTTATTCCATTTCTCATCTTTTTTTCCTCTTCAGTCAGTCGTTTGATTAATAAATCAAACTCAGCAAGAGAAGTGAAAGACTTTTCTCTAATAATTGGATTTTCTGGAGGACTTGTAATATTGGAAATAGTATTAACCATCTCGACATGACGTTCATAGTAATGAAAATTATTTGCTATGTGTATATACTCTCCCACCTCAAGATTTAAAATTTTTGCAAAATATTCTAGGAGAAAAGTATAATTAAATATATTTACAGCGCTAGCTCCAAATATTAAATCATTTGAACGCATATTTGCAATTAAATTCAATCTGTTGCTATCACTTTGCTTAATAAACTGTAGCATTCGAGTGCATGGAACATCTTTCGTTTGTTTCAATCTGTGTTGATTGTCAAAACAGTCTTTTAATGGGTCACCTATTGTAATAATTCCTCTCCGAGTGTTTATATCTTGTTTGAAGCATTCTATAATATACCGGAATTGGTCAACCTCATAAGTTCTTTCTGCATAGAGATATCGTACATCATAATCATACGATAACCCATTGTAATGTCTGAATCTTGGCCCATACCCTCCCCTCATCGTTTCTCCATTATCAGAATAATCATCTAAATTGGCTAAATAATGACGAACAAAAGCCATATCATTTCTTCCGGACGCCATCCATAATGATTCTGCATATGGCAAATAGTGATTCCACCTTCTGGCCGGAATTGTTATTTCTCGTGCATAAGGATTTGTTATCTTAAACATATATGGCTCTGGAAGCTCATAGCATTTCTCTCCTCGAGTAAGTCTCACTACTGCTTCTTTTTTAAGTAGTTTACAGCTTTCAACTAAAAAAGTATTGATTCCTTCAAACTCGGCTGTGTACATACATTATTCATTTCTGTAATTCCCCACTTAGGAGGGAAGGTTAAAACTATAGGGGAAGGAGACGGATGGTATATCTGTTTAATACGCACATTGCCTACTTTTAATTCTGGCAACTTTGCTCTCAGATATTTATCGGTCTCACAAAAACAATTTTGAAGATCCAATAAGGTCGGTTGATGAGCAGGAATTGGTTTAAAGTCAGAATAACCATACTTAGAACGTAACTCATCAATGTTTTCATGCACATAAAATATAGCATCTTCATAGTTCTTCCCATAAGAATGAAAACACTTCTTAATTCCTCTAATGGCACCGATACCAGCACGAACAAAGGAATTCTCATCAAAATTAAAGATAGACGAATAGTTGAAATCAATAGCATATTGATATGCTAGAAAACTCCCAATAAATGAACATTTATGAAGTAAATTATATATATCCTCAAGTGAGTTTGAATAGAGTATCTTATCAACTATATTGCCGTCAAGGAATTCTTCCTTTACCATTGTAAGCCATTTCTCATGTTTGGTTGTAAGATGATCATATCTTTTATGCGTCCCCGTCATCATATAAGCATTACTAAAAATAGGATACGATTGTTGTCGTAAGGTTAACAGTTTTGAAATTTTTGCCACATTAAAATTGCTAACGGTAATGGGACCATATTCATGCATCAGATATTCCCAAGTTTCAATTTTATTGAAAATTTTAAACACAAGTATCTGAAGCAATAAATCTCTTTCGTTTACGACACTATCGGTGCTGTATATTACATGACTAATCAAATATTGACTAACCCTGTCACAGGCTCTATATACATTTGTAAATTTATATTTGGCTAAAATTGGGTCTTTCGTAAGCGGAAATGAAGAGTAACATCTATTCCAAAATATTTTCATACGTTCCTGCATGAAATAGAAGTAATATCGTAAAACCTCATCATTAGGAATAATATCATAATTCTTAATTCGCATCTTGGAAAGTCTTTAGTTCTGGCAATTTAAAATTTCTCCAACTGATAGGGTCTCCATGTATTCCTGCTGTGTAATTTGATTTTAACCAGCGAACAAATGCCATTCTAATTTCCTCTGGAATTTTAGGACAAGCATAATCTCTACCATTGCAGATTATATCATGCAAGTCTTGAGGAATTAGAGGTGCGTTGTCTCCAAAATAAAAAAAATCGTTGGAAAGCAATACATATTTACCTTTCGTATCTCTTTCTTTATGACTTTCATTAGGGGTAAAATCGGGGTTACTGTGTGCAGACGGTTCTTGAACGATGCTACCATCTATTGATGTATGATAGAAGTTATCTCCATAAAGTTGAGCCAAAGAACCGTTCATAACTGGAATTTTACATCCATAAGCGGGATTATTCCAATATTCATCAAATGTGATAATTTTTTCGACCTTCATTGCATAAATCAAGCGATTCTCGAAACCAAGACTTTTACCACCAGTTGCAATTATCCAGTCTCCAATTTTGAGATTCTTGTTGCGCCGGATTTTACCCTTACAAACAGCTAAAGACATAAATCCCCAAAAAGGATTGGGAGCCAAACCATAGTCATGGTCCATTTTGTATGAGTATAAATTCATCTAATTACAATTTATGTGAATGATATTATAGATAGGACCGCTTATGGTTCCATCAGGCAACTCGGGTTGAACACACTTTCCTGCAAGTATATCTGCTAATTTTTCAGTAGAATTCCATCCTATTGGTGATGTTCCATATCGCTTAAATGCTTCTGGAAGTTCAACTTTATTTTTACAGCCGTGGTCATAGATACCTATAATCTGTTTACCCTGAAGATAAGCGTTTCGGATTTCATAATTTACCCAAGGCCTTTCATGAGTATGCTCTCCTATAATCACAATAAAAGATTTTGCCCAATTTATACCTGCTCGAAGATATCGAGCAATAACAGCATCTGAAACAATCTTCCCTTTGTGAACAACTTTATTGTCTTTATCTTCCTCTAAAGAACTATTCCGTACATTACACCCGATATCGGCAAGGCGATTCTTTAAATCGCGAAGACGTTGGACATCTCCACTATAATGACTAATAAATACATTATGAGTTGCCATTATTATGTTCATTTAATTTGGTCGTTAGACCTTGTAAAATAAGCGCAACGATTTCTGTCACATTGGTCGAAGATAATAATCGGATATTATCTTCCTCTCCTAATCCGTTGTTAAGCTGGCGGATGCCAGCTTTATGTAAATCCGATAGGAATGAGTAACCTTCAGTATCTTCTCTGCTACTTTGTAAAGTAATTTTCAAATCGTCATCAATATTATACATTTTTGATGCAACATCAAAAGATGTGCTTTTTAATATACACTTTTGCAATATGGATGCACAGCCGCCAGAAGAACCTACAATATATACAGGCCTCTTTAGGCTTAATGCAATTTTGACTTCCTGTATTATACCGGGCATCTTGCCTTTAAAACCTTGGGTTCTACCTCCCATTACAATAAGAGCATCGGCAAAGTTCTCCATCTCCTCTCGCATTTTGGTCAAAGATATACTCCAGAGTAATTTATAATGAGAACCATATGGAGGAATAAACTTTGATTTTTCTTCCTCTGTACAGCCACTGGGAGCATCGATTATATATTCCTTGACACGATTGCGTGTTAAGAATAAACGTTCTATATGATTGATTGTGTTAGATATTGGCCATGCAAAGAAGTTATGAAATGAGTAATATTCCCCTTTGCTATGCTCGCTCTTGGCATACTGATATGATAGCTCTGCTAATTTTCTCGTGAACCCGTTTTGTCTTAAATCACCACCATATACCAGTTCAGCTTTTGAAGCTAAAAGATGTCGTGGTAATTCAATTGCTAGATCATTAAGCATTTCTTGACCAAGTACATTGTCCGTGCTATCGGTGGGTTCTGATATTGAAATAGCTATTTTCCTGCCGGTTAGATTTTTACCCTTTGTCAACAATTGCATAGGCGTAACAAACGTTTTGTTTTCAAAAGAATCATTTAACACTTCTAGTTCTTCAATACCTACCGGCGGTTCAGGATATAATATTGATACCTCTGCTTTATGATTATGATGAACAGATATTAATTCTGGAATTGTTGGCTCAATTCCAAAGTGCATGTCTCCACATGCAACATTGAGCTTTTCTAAATAGGCTTTTTGATAACGCCAGTCAAGAGCGGTACGTAACATCAAGGCAACAATCTCTTCCCAATTGTCAGAAAATCTAATACAAGGGATGTTAGCCATATACGGGAATAATCGGCTACAACCTTTTGAAAATAATTCAACTCTTATTGCAGGAACTTGTTTGTACTTACACTCCAAAATCTCTTTTCTGCACCACTCGCGGTCTGAATAAGTATCTGAATGTATTAGCACGAACAATGATTTGCTGACATTCTCATTTATTATGTCACCAAAGTCTTGACCATCTGGAATATCATTGGCATCAAAAAAAGAGTCTAGCTTTGAGTGAGTTCCTAGATAATCCCTTAGTTCTTCAGCTCTAATCCGACCAATTTGATCCTTGTCTTTTTTTGAATGACTAATAAATAAGATAAGTTTTTCTTTTTCATTCCCAGATAAGATGCGAAGGATGAATTCAAACAGTCTTGTCTGGAATTCTATTCTATTATCAAGAATAGACTGAGACTTTAATGTTATAAACTGATTTTTGCCAAGGTCTTCATTAAATTCAAAAGCGTATTCACATAAGGAAACTGGTAGGATATGCAACTCCCCACCTCTGATTAAGTTCTTAATGTATCCCCTCCATACATCATCACAAAACATATACTCATCGATGAGTGGAATAATAATGCGTTTTTCGCTTTCCACTTCACATATTTCTGGGATGATGTTATTACTGCTTCCAATATGGAAATATACAGGGATATCCAATCCATCGAAATTGGTATTATTGGAGTCTCGACATAGAAGAGAGTATAGAAATTTCCTAACTTCATGTAGCTTATCGTAGCTTTCATGAATAAGGAAATGAACTGTTATGGGAGGAGTAAATTTCATTATTTATTCTTTTAGAATTATTTATTCCAAACTAAAATATCGTCTAAAGGATGCGATTTTATTGCTGAAATTAATCTGGACTCTTTAATAAGAAATGGTTCAGTACATCCAATCAATTCAGAAAGGAACTGATTCAACGATGTTGTTCCCTTGATAATTTTGGTAATCTTTAGATATTCTGGCAGTTCCCACTCTGCAATAGTCTTTAAGGTTAAACTAATAATAGTTTTTAAGTCGTATGCATAACCTACTTCCCAAGGAATCCATTTAGACTTTAATGCCTCAGGACTCAAAAGGACCAACAGATGTGTTGAATGATTTAACCCATTTTTTATTCCTCTCACAACTGAATACGGGTCAGTTAGATCCAATGTATCGTCATATTCATCAAAATACACATTAACTCCAGCATTCATGAGATAATCTGCAATTTTTTTAGCGGCTGCGGAATCCTCCTTTTTGTGGCTTATGAAGACACACTGAGTATCTTTTTTATATAGGCATTCAAACAGACTTGATTTATAATTTAATCCTTGCATATTCGTTGAACTTAATTTTTCGACATTAAAAAATAACCACCAGTCTTTTTGGAACCTATGTATTCAATCAGTCTCATTTCAATAAGTTGTTTGACAACCCTCCGGATAGTTCTGACGCTTTTGCCTGTTTGTTGAATTAAGTCGTTAGCTGTAATACCGGGGGTCGCCTTGATACATTCAAAGACTAATTTTTCCGTGCCATTTAATGTGCCATTTAATGTGCCATTTAATGTGCCATCGATGGCACTAACAGTCTTAGTGCGTTTCATGAACGTGACCGTAAAGAAGCCTTGAGTGTCAAATTTCGGTTCAGGCAATCCAGCTTCTTTCATTAGTCTGCGCATACGGGGAATACCCGAGCCGACTTTCTCCACGACTTGCATTCTTGTGAATAGTCCGAATATTAGTGGGTTGCGGCTCATGCTCTTATGACCAAATTCTGCTGCAACGACCGGGAGCAATCCTCCGGGATTTGATATTTCTACTCGGTCATCATACACTTCCACCATGATTGTGCCGCCCTCTTCGTATAGATCGCGATGACAAATAGCATTCATGATGGACTCTTTGAAAACATCGAGAGGAATCTCCCATATTTCTTCACGTGGTCCTGTGCCTTTGATAATGTATTCAACTTCAAGTTTACTCTCTATCCACGAAAGAGCATTAAGATATTGCTGATAAAGAGGGCCACCGAAAGTCTTGTCATCTATGATATGTACTTTGTCAAATCCTTTGAAACGGAGACATCTAATTACGGCGTGAGGAAATTTTCGCTCCGGCTCACGTCCAAAGAATAGAGCGGTAGCATTTTTAGCAATACCTTCCTCCGTCATAAGTTCAAGACTTTCAAACAGCCTTCTGATAGGTAAAGTGTCTGAAAGATTTGCCATCTCCATGAAGGTCCTGAAATTGCTGGGTTCAATATCTTTTTCAATATCAAACCATCGACAAGGGATAGCATCGTAGAATATCTTGGCGCACTCGGCAAAGAATGCCCGAATTTCCTCAGCGGAACGGAGCTTTTGACAATTAGCACCCTCTCTGACATAGATAACTCCACCGGATATATATGGCTTGTCCTTACCGCTTGGTACATCTACAACCCATACCTTTTTGCCTTCGACATTGACAGGATAAAATTCACATTTCAACGCTGGAGAAATCTCTCCAATCGTATCCTGAATGGCCGAACGCTTATTGTTATCAATTTCGGCACCGATTATTCGGTCGTCATCATCTACTCCAATAAGGACATAACCACCTGCTGCGTTGGCAAAGGCAGCTACCTCTTCGGATATTTCTTTGACCTTAGATGGCACACTGCGTTTGAAGTCTACATTATAGCCTTCACCACCTTTAACCAGTTCCTGTATTTGAGATGCCGTTAACATAATACAAAATTACGAATTTATTTTGGATTAGTCACTATTGCTGAGTGGTTTATTGTCGTCCTCACCACATCTCGCTCTCCCTCTTCGACATTGCGGCGATTTCGTCGGCTATCTCCTCGGATGATAGCTTGATGTATTCCATGAATGTCTTTTGTGTCTTATGGCCGCTGACGTGCATCATCTGGAGCATCGTGTATCGGTGGCTGAGATACATATTAGTGATGCCGGTGCGTCGGGCAGTGTGGCTTGTCACACAGGCATAACGAGGTACAATCACGTTGCCGTTAAGGTCAGTCTCAGCCTCCTTGCCCTCCTTTTTCAATGCCTCCTTCTGCTTCATGGTCAGCTTTGTAGGCACTTTCTCCTTGAGTGTCGGCACGGTTTCAGACAAATCTTTGAGGATATTCTTGATGTAGCGGTTCAATACCTGCTCATTGGCTTTCGGTATGTTGTAGCCGTACTTCTCGCATATTGCTATCAGATTGTCGTTGAGAATCGGAATAGTCACCTCGGTCTTTGTCTTCTGCTGGACTATGCGGATGATGCGTGTGCCTCGGCGGGTGGTCTCGAAACAATCGGCATTGAGATTGTTATAATCACTCACACGCTGACAGGTATAGCAACCGATGAGAAAAACATCACGGATATGGTCGTTCTTCCCCGTCAGCGGCATTTCATATAGGGCTTGCAGCTCCGATTCAGTCAGATAGATTTCAACAGCCTTTTCCCTATCCTCAATCTTCTTCTTGACAATCAGAGATGCGGCACGTTGGTTGTCGTGAACTCCGTCGGTGAAAGCGGCATTGATCAACGCTTTCAGATTTGTAAGATGTTTGTTGACTACGTTTGTCATATAGCCGTGCTTCTGCAAGCGGGTGATGTACCGAGTTACGAAAGCACGGTTGATGTCAGCCCAACCGAACTGGTGCATCGGGTCGAAGCCTTCATAGACACCGATAAAACTTTTCCAAGCCTTGACGGTTCCCGGCGCATAATCATCGCTGCCGGTTTTCCGCGCGCCACTCTTGATGTCCTCGACGAACTGAATCAGGAACGGCCAGATAAGACGGTTTTTCTCATCTTCGATGCGTTTCTTTTCCTCGGCTCGTCTGCGGGCTTTTTCTCTCGCCGCCTCTTTCTTCGCCTGTTCCTTGCGCTCGGCTTCTGCGGCGTCCTCTTTTGCACGGCGTTCCGCCTCTACCTTTTCAGGTTCGGAAATATAGCGTACATCCATGTCGAGAGCCTCCCGGTCGAAATTGGTCTTGTCAAGATGAGCCTTGACAATGCCCTCAATCTGAGTGAGCTTCGCATGGAACTGGTAATTCTTCTTCTGATGACGAAGCCATGCCGCAGGAGATGCCGTGGCCCTGAGCCATTCCGACACTTCCACTTGGAGCATGGTCGAAACAAGCACGTCAATCTTGCGAGTATGGATACGGATAAACAATGTCGCGGTATCTTTTTTCAAGTCCTTTGTGCGGACATGAAACGGGGTCAATTTTCTTGCGGAGGGAGTTGTTGCCATATTTTCTAAGTTGGTAAAATTTGAATGGTGACGTTTGCAATTGTTCACAATCAGTCACTTCGGTTCTGCAAATATAACAACTTAAACCGCCATTTGTCAAGTCGGGTCACCACGCAGGTCACCACGTTTTATGAACGAATACGAAAACCGCAAAATTGGTTAAAATTCATATTTTATTATTTTTCAGTATTTTGCGTTCAGTTAACTTTCATCTTCACTTATTGCAATTCACAAACTCGCGTTCTGGTGGGAACCGAGTCGGTGCTCTGGAAAAGGAATATGCTTCAGAAATAACGGGCAGGAGAGAACGGCTTTTTGGAGAGGCATTTTCCCCAAAGCGGTTTTAATGAGATGGCGGGAGATTGTTAACCGTTCTCCGGCGGCAAAGCCGTTGTAGGTCGCATGATAAATATTCCCCATCTTCCTGCGCAGGGGGGAAGTATTGTCCGGTATCAGCTGATGCAACGGTAATAATAATCCACGCGGGAGATGAACCAAGACCATTTGAAGCCGGGTTTGCCATTGTCCAACAGAAGGTGGGGGCAACGCTTGCCGGTCCAGTAGTAATGGGGCACGACATTCCGCAGGGGAATATCGTGGGCATACATGTTGTAGGCCGCCAGCTTGGCGGCGCGGTCAAAGGTTTTGACGATGCTCTGTCCTCGCTTCTCACACATTTCAATGCCGATGGAGTACATGTCTCCGGGGCCGCCCCGGTCCGCATGGCGTCCCGTTTCATTCAGGGGGATATGCTGCATGGTCACGTACGGGTCTACCGTATAATGCCAGTTGCAGCGCAAAGCTCCGTTATTCAGGGCGCGCGCATGCTGCATAGCGTCTGCGGACGGGTTTTCCGTGTTGTGCATGGTGATGAAGCGTGGCTTCATTCGGGAAGAACGGCGGCGGAGCGGAGAAGATTTAGGCATGAACATCGGCCGGACGTTACATTCCGCCAGCAATTGGCGCGGAGAACGTTTCACCACGGGGACCCCGGAGGGCTTAAAGGAGATCATGGGAGCCATTCCTGCTTTTCCGGAAGGTTCCGAACAACTGGTCAGGGCAAGTAGGGCGGCGGTTTCCAGCAGAAAAGTTCTGCGGTCCATGCCCTGGACTTTCTCCAGCATGGGCTGGAGCTGACCGGAAAAGCGGGCAAGATAAGTGGCGATGGTGGAAATATTGCTCATACGGAGGCCGGGGGATGGGGAATTTTCAGCACGGATGCAGGAAAAGTTAAGTTCACGCTAAGATTCGCTCTTCTTCTTTGCAACGAAAAAGTGTGAAAGCTTCAGCATTGTGCCGAATTCTTCGCTCTTTTTGTCATATTGGTTTGCTTAAACCGTTGTTGAGAGCAGAACAGTCTCTGCTTCTGCGGCGGTGACGGCATTCGCGCCTGCCGGGGACAGAATGAATTCTCCCTTCCGGGCCGTTTTCCCGTCCCAGAGCACGGAACCGCAGAGGATCGTGAAGACGGCAAAGCGGGAGGAGTCCGGCTGGGTAAACCGTTCTCCCTTATCCAGGCGGTATTCCTTTGTGGTGAAATGCGGCATTTCCGTCAGGTATTCGGGGCGCTGGCAGAGTTCCCGGAATTCCCCGATTGAATCCAATGCCTGTTCCAGGTGCAGTTCCCGTCCTCGTCCGGAGTCATCCGTGCGGTTCCAGTCATAAAGGCGGTAGGTGGTATCGCTATTCTGCTGGATTTCCGCAATGAGGTGCCCGGCGCCAATGGCGTGAACCAGCCCTGCCGGAATGTAAAGGTGTTCCCCCGGTTCCAGATGGGTGGAGCGTATCAGTTGCTCCATCTGTCCTGTTTCCGCCGCATGACGGATGTCCGGGAGTGTGGCGTTTTCCTTCATTCCCCCGTAAATCAGGGCGTCTGGGGATGCATGCAGAACATACCAGATTTCATTTTTTACTTCTCCCTGCCGGGCTGCCGCCGTGCGTTCCGGGGGATGCACCTGAACGGAAAGATTTTCGCGGGCATCCAGAATTTTGCAGAGCAGGGGAAAGCGGGGGAAACGCTCGTAGCCGGGACCGAAAATTTCCTGCCGATGTTCTTCCCACAGCCGATGCAGGGACATTCCTTCCCATTCGCCGTCCTTGACTATACTCATGGCTTCAGGACGGTCGCTGATTTCCCACGCTTCTCCATAAGCTGTTTCCCGGTCGGGCAGTTCCCGTCCCAGCATGGTTCTCATACTTTGTCCGCCCCAGATGCGCGGCTGGTAGATGGAATGGAATCGAAAAGGCTGCATGGTTGTAGCGGAAGCGTAGGATATCTTTTATGGACGGGCAAGCAAAATGCCCACAGGGTTTCCTGTGGGCATGGAGAGAGGAAGACGGAGAATTGCCTGTTATTTGATGGATTCCCAGACAATGCCGATTTCGTCAAATGGCACATGTTCCTTGTTCTTGTCCGGTTTCGGAACGCCGTAGTTGGTCCGGAACAGGGGCAGGATGGGAGCTCCCGTTTTAGGATCCTTGCTCATGGGGGCCATTCCAACTTCTTCAAGCAGAAGAGTCATGCCGAATTCACCACCAGGACCTTCACTAACCAGGATTTCAATGGGGTAAACCTTGCCCTGTTCCACCGTGAACTGCTTGCCGGCTGCCACACCGCGCATAGTGTTGTTCCAGTGCCCGGAAGAACTGTATTTGTAGAACGTAACGGGGGGGACATTGATGCCCACTTCCCGGAGTTCCTTTTTCAAGTCGTCATTGCCGGGTTTGCCTTCCATGGCATCAAGCCATTTGGCATTGTTTGCCGTCATTTTTCCCAGAGAAGCGGATTCCCAGCCGTAGTCGAAGACATTCTGTTTATTGAACCGTACTACTAAGTAGTCGTCTCCCAGTCCCACGAATCGGAACGTGCCGGACTTGGGGGCGCGTACTTTTCCCCGGTAAATGGCGAGCCACTGGCTAGGCTTTACTTTGTCATCGCAACCGTAGGCCTTGGGAGCGTCTTTGGCGGGAGTTCTGGGTATGTAGAACTGGGCTGCGTATAATTGTTGCGGAGCCTTGTAAAAACGGTTCAGTTCCGATTCGTTCCAGCCTTTGTTCACGAAGCGAGAAAGGAACTCCCTGTACTGGTTCATGTTCATGTTGGTAGGACGTCCGCCAGGAGTCTGCTTGGTGTCGTAAAAGGTACCTACCAGCGTGCTTCCGGAGGGTTTGGACGTACCGAAGGCGGAGGTAGCGTCTCCCAGGTCGGGGCCGAAGCCGTCCCCCATGCCGAGGGCGGTTCCCTCCTCCAGCATGACAGGTTCATCGGGCGGGTCAATGTCGATCTTGGGGAGGCTCACCGGAGCGGCGGCCGCTGCCACCACGACCTTGACGGGCGTCTCCGCATGGGAGGAAGAGGAAGTTTCCCTCTGTACTTCCGGCGGCGGGGGCGTATCCGACGGCGGCGCATCGTCCGGCGTGATGTAGCCGACGACTTTGGGTTCTTCCGGAGGGGCGATGATGATGGTCAGGGAGTAGAGAATGGCTCCTGCCAAAACGACGGAGAGAATGGATGTCGCTAATGCGGCAATATAATTTTTCCGCCTTTCCTTGCGCAGGGTTTCCACTGCGTCTTCCGTGGGTTCTATATGAAGGCTCATGCATGTATGATAGCACAAGAATCCCATATGTTGAGTAACATGAAGATAACAGGGATAACATGTCGGTAACAAAAAAGGCGCCCTTGCCGTCCTTTCTCCGTATGGGCTTTTCAGCGTTTCCCCCGTCTTTCCGTCCCTCCCGGTGCCAGCGCAATGGCAAGGGTGGAGCAGATGCCCAGAATCAGGGGATAATACAGGTATTTCATGACCAGCAGGGGAGAAACCTGGGAGATTCCGGCGGCCATGAGCATTTGAGCGCCGTAGGGGATGACTCCCTGAACCAGGCAGGAAAAGGTGTCCAGAATGCTGGCGCTGCGTTTGGGTGGGATATGGAATTTGTCGCTTATTTCCTTGGCGATGGGGCCAGCCGTGATGATGACGATCGTATTGTTGGCCGTGCAGAGGTTGGCCAGGGAAACCAGCCCGGCAATGCTGAATTCCGCGCCGCGCCTGCTGTGGATATGGGCCGTAATTTTTCCGATAATATACGCGATACCTCCGTTGAAACGGATGATGGACAGCACGCCGCCGGCCAGCAGAGTGACGATGATCAGTTCTCCCATGCCGGTCATGCCGCTGCCCATGGCTTGGAACCAGGCCATGAAAGAGAAATACCCCATGCCGATGCCAATCAGTCCCGTTGCAAGGAGCCCCATGGTCAGAACGACCATGACGTGGATTCCGGCCAGGGCCGTCACCAGTACGAGCAGATAGGGGAATACCTTCATCCATTCAATGGAGATATCCGCTGTGGAGGGGGACTGCACGTTCCATCCGAGCAGGATGTAGCAGGCCAGGGCCAGCAGGGCGGCGGGGAGCGCCACCTTTATGTTGGCTCGGAATTTGTCCCGCATGGCGCAGCCCTGCGTACGGGTGGCGGCGATCGTGGTGTCTGAAATGAAGGAAAGATTGTCTCCGAAGAATGCTCCCCCCACCACAATGGCCGTCATCATGCCGGCGCTGACCTGCGTGGCCTGTGCCAGCCCTGTGGCTACGGGAGCCAGAGCGACAATGGTGCCTACGGATGTTCCTACGGAGAGGGAGATGAAACAGGAGGCGATGAACACGCTGGCAAACAGCAGATTGTCCGGAAGAAGCCGCAGCGTAAGCTGCACGGTGGCGTCAATGGCTCCCATATCCCTGGCAGACTGGGCGAAGGCTCCTGCCAGCACGAAAATCCAGACCATCATCAGGATGTTCCGGTTGGCTACTCCGGAGGAAAACAGATCCACCCGTTCCGCCATGCTTTTTCCGCGGGTGATGAAAACGGCCCAGACAGCTGCCGCCATAAAGGCTACCGTGACCGGCACAGCGTAAAAATCCTGTACGGCTATGAAGATGACCAGGTAAAGCAAGAAGAAAACCAGCAGGGGGCTCAGCGCCCACAGGCTGGCTTTGGCGGGGGGCGTGTCCTGGTTGTCCGGGGGGCTGGTCATGGAGTTGAGGGGATCTGGCCGAAAAGTCAGTTGCCGACGGCTTCCATCCGGCTCAGATACCACCGGTAAATGCGTTCCACTCCCTCTTCCAGCTCCACCCGGTGTTTCCAGCCCAGGGAATGCAGCTTGGAGACGTCCGTCAGCTTGCGCATGGTGCCGTCCGGCTTGTCTGCGTTGAACGCCAGATTTCCCCGGTACCCTGCCGTAGCGGCAATCAGGCGGGCTAGTCCGCCGATGGAGATTTCTTTCCCGGTGCCGATATTGATGTGGCAGTTCCGCACTTCCCTTCCTCCTTCTTGCAGCTGGCTGAAATCCACTTGCTCCATCACATGGACGCAGGCGTCCGCCATGTCTTCGCTCCACAGGAACTCTCGCAGGGGAGTTCCCGTACCCCACAGTTCCACGGAACCGGGGGTAATGCCGTATTTGGCCAGCACGGCCAGGATTTCCTTTTCTTCAGCCGTGCCGTCCACCTGTTCCACTGGGCGCGCGTTCAGATCTTTCCGCACGGCGTTCCAGTCTCCCTCCATCAGGCACTTGGCCAGGTGTATCTTGCGTACCATGGCGGGCAGCACGTGGCTGTTTTCCAAGTGGAAATTGTCATTGGGGCCGTACAGATTTGTAGGCATGACGGCGATGTAGTTGGTACCGTATTGCAGGTTGAAGCTTTCGCACATTTTCAGCCCTGCTATTTTGGCAATGGCATAGGGTTCGTTGGTGTATTCCAGCGGGGAGGTGAGCAGGGCGTTTTCCTTCATGGGCTGGGGAGCTTCGCGCGGGTAGATGCAGGTGCTCCCCAGGAAGAGGAGCTTGGATACGCCATGCCGGAAGCTTTCCCCGATGACGTTCTGCTGAATCTGGAGATTGCGGAAGATGAAGTCCGCCCGGTAGCGGGAGTTGGCGATGATGCCGCCCACAAACGCCGCTGCCAGAAAGACGTATTCCGGCTTTTCCCGGTCAAAAAATTCCCGGACGGCCGCAGGGTCTTCCAGATCCAGTTCTTTGTGCGTCCGGCCAATCAGGTAGGAATAGCCTTTGTTTTCCAGGGATTTCCAGATGGCGGAACCGACGAGGCCGCGGTGTCCGGCCACAAAGATTCTGCTGTTTTTTTTCATCTCAGAAATGAACGGGAGTTTTTACGTATTTCATGTCGTGGCGCACCATGATGCGCACGAGTTCCTCAAACGGAGTGGAGGTAGGGTTCCAGCCAAGAAGGGTTTTGGCCTTGGTTGGGTCTCCCAACAGTTGTTCAACTTCGGCAGGGCGGAAATATTTGGGGTCCACTTCCACCAGAATATTGCCCGTCTTCCTGTCGCGTCCGCGTTCTTCCACGCCTTCTCCCTCCCATTCCAGCTCTATTCCGGCCTCACGGAAGGCCAGCGTGCAGAATTCCCTGACCGTGTGCATTTCCCCTGTGGCGATGACGAAATCCTCCGGTGTGTCATGCTGGAGAATCAGCCACATGCATTCCACGTAATCCTTGGCGTAACCCCAGTCGCGCAGGGCGTTCAGGTTGCCCAGGTAAAGCTTGTCCTGCATGCCCTGGGCAATGCGTGCCGCCGCCAGCGTGATTTTGCGGGTAACGAAATTTTCTCCGCGGCGTTCGCTTTCGTGGTTGAACAGGATGCCGTTAACGGCAAACATATTGTAAGATTCCCGGTAATTCTTGGTAATCCAGAATCCGTATTGCTTGGCTACGCCGTAGGGTGAACGGGGGTAAAACGGCGTGGTTTCCTTCTGGGGGACTTCCTGCACCAGCCCGAAAAGCTCGGACGTGGAAGCCTGGTAGATGCGGCATTTCTTTTCCATGCCCAGAATGCGGACGGCTTCCAGCATGCGGAGGGTTCCCACGGCATCCGTTTCCGCCGTGTATTCCGGTACGTCAAAGCTGACTTTCACATGGCTCTGGGCTGCCAGATTGTAGATTTCATCCGGCTGCACGGTCTGGATGATGCGGATGAGAGAACTGGAATCCGTCATGTCCCCGTAGTGGAGGTTAATCAGGCGGTTTTTCTTCATGTCCCGCACCCATTCGTCCAGGTAAAGGTGTTCGATGCGGCCCGTGTTGAAGGAGGAGGACCGGCGCAGGATGCCGTGTACTTCATACCCTTTGTCAATCAGGAACTCTGCGAGAAAGGAACCGTCCTGTCCCGTAATGCCGGAGATTAATGCGATTTTGCTCATATGGTGTGTCAGGTTATTTGCTGGCGGGAGAGGTTGATGAAATGAAAAGAAACCTCTCCCGGAGCCGCAATTCATGGGCTCCGGGCATAAATAACGCATTTTTCCCAGCGAGGCGAGGAAAATGCTCTGGTCTATAGGAAGGGGGGGCAGAGCCGTCAGCGGGCATGTTGCCGCTTGCTGGCCGCAATCATTTTCCTGAAATCCCGGAACAGATACTGGGGATCCCTGGGGCCGGGTGCCGCTTCCGGGTGGTATTGCACGCTGAATACGGGAAGCGTCCTGTGGGCGATGCCTTCCACGGTATTGTCATTCAGATTGATCAGCGTTATTTCCACGTTGTCCGGCACGGTGTCCGGATCCACGGCAAAACCGTGGTTCTGGGACGTAATGCTGATTTTACCCGTTTTCAAATCTTTGACCGGATGGTTCGCTCCACGGTGCCCGAACTTCAGCTTGAAGGTTTTCGCTCCCAGCGCGTGGGAAATAATCTGGTGGCCCAGGCAGATGCCGAACATGGGCACTTTCCCAATCAATGCAGCTACTTCCCGGTGAATGTCCGTCAGCGTGGCGGGATCTCCCGGACCATTGGAAAGAAAGACGCCGTCCGGGTTCATGGCAAGCACTTCCTCCGCCGTCGTGTGGGCGGGAACTACGGTTACGCGGAAGCCGTTTTCCCTCAACTGGCGCAGGATGTTGTATTTAATGCCGAAGTCAAAGGCGACGATGTCGTATTCCGCAGGGGGCAGAGTTTTTCCCGTAACCAGCGCGTCCACTTCCTCCGGTGTCATGGGGTGGGAACCGATTTTGTCCACGATATTGCAGCCTTCCATGGAGGGGGCGTTTCTGGCTGCTTCCACGGCTTCCTCCGGCGTCAGCTCCGTGGTGAGGCAGGCGCGCATGGCTCCGGCGGAGCGCAGATGCTTGGCGATTTTGCGGGTATCCACCCCTTCAATGCCGATGACGCCCTGTTTTTCCAGCCACGGGCCCAGGGATTCCGTGGCACGCCAGTTGGAGTGGACTTTCGCCAGTTCCGCCACCACAAAACCGCTGACCTGCGCTTTGCCTGATTCCCCGTCTTCCGGGTTGACGCCGTAATTGCCGATCAGAGGATAAGTCATGGTGACGATCTGGCCGCTGTAGGACGGATCCGTCAATACTTCCTGATAGCCGGTCATGGACGTGTTGAAGCAGGCTTCCCCCACTTCCGTGCCCGTGGCCCCGAAGTGCGAACCGATGAAGACGCTTCCGTCTTCCAGTGCGAGAATGGCTCTCATGGTGATGTAAGTATGCTTAGGTGGTGCGGGATTAAAGGTTTTGGGCGTGGTACTCCTGAATAGTGCACACCTGAAGATTTTTGTTCTTCAGCGCCTCAATGGCATTCACGCAGGCCTGTGCGGAAGCCAGGTTGGTGCAATAGGAGGTTTTGGCGGCAATGGCGGAGGAACGGATGATGATGTCGTCCGCCCGCGCGTCGTGGGAGCCGGGGGTGTTGATGATGAAATCAATATCCCCGTTTTTAATATGGTCCACGATGTTGGGGCGGCGCGCCTCGTTGACTTTGTAGGCGCGTTCGCATTCAATGTCGTGCTGGAGCAGGTGAATCATCGTGCCGCGCGTGGCGCACAGCGTGAATCCCATGTCCGCCAGCTGCCGGGCCATGTGAAGCACCCGTTCCTTGTCCCGGTCATTCACGGAGATGAAGACTTTGCCTTCCGTCGGCAGGGGATTGAATGCACTGACCTGGGATTTTGCGAAAGCGATATCCGGGTCCGGATCAATGCCCATCACCTCTCCGGTGGATTTCATTTCCGGCCCCAGCACCACGTCGATGCCCGGGAAGCGGCCCCATGGGAAAACGGCTTCCTTCACGCAATAGTATTCCGGAGTGATTTCCCGGGTAAAGCCCAGTTCCGCCAGCGTTTTGCCGGCCATGACCTGTGCGGCCAGCTTGGCGAGGGGCTTGCCGATGGATTTGGAGACGAACGGAACGGTGCGGGAGGCGCGCGGATTCACCTCAATGACGTAAAGCTGTTCATCTTTTACGGCAAACTGGATGTTCATCAGCCCGCAGACGTTCAGTTTGCTTGCCAGCTCCTTGGAAGCCCGCGTGATTTCCTTGTGCATTTTCATGGAAATTCCCATGGCGGGAATCATGCTGGCGGAATCCCCTGAATGGATGCCTGCCGGTTCCACATGCTGCATGATGGCTCCGATGACGGCGCGCTCCCTGTCCGCGATGACATCCACGTCAATCTCCACGGCATTTTCCAGGAAGCGGTCAATCAGAACGGGGCGTTCCTCGGAAGCTTCCACGGCTTCATTCATGTACCGGCGCAGTTCTTTTTCCTCATATACGATGATCATGCCGCGTCCGCCCAGCACGAAGGAGGGGCGCAGCAGCACCGGGTAACCGATGCGCGCGGCAATGGCGGCGGCGTCCTCCACATTGGTGGCTGTTCCTGCCTCTGCCTGTTTCAGCCCCAGTTCTTTCAACAGGGCGGAAAAATGTTCGCGGTCTTCCGCCAGGTCAATGGCCCTGGGGCTGGTGCCGATAATAGGCACGCCGTGGGCTTCCAGCGCATTGGCCAGATTCAGCGGCGTCTGTCCTCCGAACTGGACGATGACGCCGTCCGGCTTCTCCTGCTCACAGATATGGAGCACGTCTTCCAGCGTCAGGGGTTCGAAGAAAAGCTTGTCGGAGGAATCATAGTCCGTGGAGACGGTTTCCGGGTTGGAGTTCACGATGATGGTTTCATAGCCCATTTCCCGCAGAGCCATGGAGGCGTGCACGCAGCAGTAGTCGAACTCAATCCCCTGGCCAATGCGGTTTGGGCCGCCGCCCAGGATGAGGATTTTTTTTCTGCCTGTTTCGCGGGCTTCATTTTCATCTCCATAGGTGGAATAAAAGTAGGGGGTGTAGGCTTCAAACTCCGCGGCGCAGGTATCCACCAGCCGATATCCGGGCACAATGCCCTGTTCCTGGCGTTCCTTCCGGATGTTTTCTTCCGTGGTTCTCCGGGCCAGGGCGATCTGCCTGTCGGAAAAGCCCAGCTTCTTGGCTTCCCGCAGATCCAGCTTGTCCAGGCTGTCTCCCGCCTTGGCCAGGTCCTGCATTTGTGCCAGGAACCAGGGATCAATCTGGGTAAGCTGCTGCACTTCATCCAGGGAAAATCCGTTGCTGAACGCCGTTTGAATCCAGAAAATGCGTTCTGCCGTGGGAACAGCCAGTTTCCGCGTGATTTCTTCTGCGGAAGGCGCCTGCGGGGCCTTCGCGTCAAATCCCCAGCCCCAGCGTCCCGTTTCCAGGGAACGCAAGGCCTTTTGCAGGGATTCCTTGAAAGTACGACCGATGGCCATGGCCTCCCCTACGGATTTCATGGACGTGGTCAGGTGTTCGTCCGCCTGCTTGAACTTTTCAAACGTGAAGCGGGGAACCTTGGTAACCACATAGTCGATGGTGGGCTCAAAGCAGGCGGGCGTTTCCCGCGTGATGTCATTCCGCAATTCGTCCAGCGTATAGCCTACGGCCAGTTTGGCGGCCAGTTTGGCAATGGGGAACCCTGTGGCCTTGGAAGCCAGCGCGGAAGAGCGGGAAACGCGGGGGTTCATTTCAATGACAATCATGCGGCCGTTGGTCGGATTAATGGCGAACTGGATGTTGGAACCGCCCGTTTCCACCCCGATCTCCCGGATGACGGCAAAAGAAGCGTCCCTCATGGCCTGGTATTCTCGGTCCGTGAGTGTCTGGATGGGGGCTACGGTGATGGAATCCCCGGTATGCACGCCCATGGGGTCGATGTTCTCAATGGAGCAAATGACGACGCAATTGTCCGCGCGGTCCCTCATTACTTCCATTTCAAACTCTTTCCAGCCGATCAGGGACTCTTCAATCAGGATTTCGGAAACGGGGGAAAGATCCAGCCCCCGGGCGCATATCTCTTCAAATTCCGTTTTGTTGTACGCTACTCCGCCTCCCATGCCGCCCAGCGTAAAGGCGGGGCGGACAATCAGGGGAAAGGTGCCAATATCCCCGGCCACCCGGCGCGCTTCCTCCATGGTATGCGCAATGCCGGAACGCGGCACGTCCAGGCCAATGCGGAGCATGGCTTCCTTGAACAGGTTGCGGTCCTCCCCGCGGTCAATGGCGTCTGCGTTGGCACCGATCATACGCACCTTTTCCCTTTCCAGCACGCCGCTGCGGTGCAGTTCCATGGCGCAGTTCAGGGCTGTCTGCCCGCCCAGGGTCGGGAGGAGGGCATCCGGTTTTTCCCGGATGATGATTTTCTCCACGAACTCCGGAGTAATCGGTTCAATATAAGTGCGCGGAGCTGTCTCCGGGTCCGTCATGATGGTGGCGGGATTGGAGTTGACCAGCACTACTTCATAACCCTCTTCCCGGAGGGCTTTGCAGGCCTGGGTGCCGGAGTAGTCGAATTCGCAGCCCTGGCCGATGACGATCGGGCCGGACCCGATCACGAGAATCTTTTTGATGGAGGTGTCTTTAGGCATAATGGCGATGGAAGAATCCTGTAGTCCTGGACCGCGGATTTCCGCCGGGGGAATTAAGTGCCCGCCGGGCTCCGGAGGAAAGTTTTTTTACGGTCAATGACGCGGATTTTTAGAGCGTGGGGAACGGTGGAAAACGGAAGAGGAAGGAGGCCGGAGCAAGGCGCGCCAAGGCTCCGGAGCCGTGCCTTCCCTGCGGGCAGAGGCTTGACCCGCGAGGGGGGCGGCACAACTCCGGAGCTCGTCGGTGCACCCACTAATAGATGAACAGCATTTCCCGGTACTTGGGGAGAGGCCAGGACCGGTCGTTCACCAGGGTTTCTGCGGCATCGACGCTGGTTCTCAATCGGGACATCGCGGCAAGGATGTCCTCATGGCAGCTCGTAAGCGCCGTTTCCAGGGTATCCAGGTCGGATACGATGGAATCCAGGGCGTCGCCCAGCTTGTCCGCCAGCTTCTGCAGGGCGGCGGTACCGTTGGTCCGCTTGGCTTCCAGCGCCCTGGAGAGCGCGGCAACGGTTTGCCCGTATTCGTTGCGCAGGGCGGGGAGGATGATGGTGGCCGCCATTTCCCAGGACAGGCGCCCTTCAATGCGGATGCGTCTGTGGTATTCTTCCAGGAAAATCTCAAACCTGGATTCCAGCTCCCGCCTGGAAAAGACGCCGTATTTTTCAAACAGGGCCACATTCTTTTCATTCACCAGGGTGTGAAGGGCCGTCATCGTATTTTTCAGGTTGGGGAGGCCTCTGCGTTCCGCTTCCTTCACCCATTCCTCCGAATAGTTGTCTCCGTTGAAGATGATTCTCTTGTGTTCGGAAATCCTGCGCTTGAGCGTTTCCTGAAGCTGCGGCAGGAATGTTTCCGGAGCGAAGGAAGAAAGTTCTTCCGCAAGGGAGTCGAGGGCTTCCGCCACAATGGTGTTCAGGGTCATCATGGGTCCCGCGCAGGATTGGGCGGAGCCCGGTGCTCGGAATTCAAATTTGTTGCCGGTGAAGGCAAACGGGCTGGTGCGGTTGCGGTCCGTCGCGTCCCGGGGAAGGACGGGAAGCGTATCCACGCCGATTTTGAGCGTATCGTTGCGTTTGCCGCAGCCGGAAGAGCCATTGATCATATTCTCAATCACTTCATTGAGCTGGGCTCCCAGGAAAATGGAGATAATGGCGGGGGGCGCTTCGTTCGCTCCCAGGCGGTGGTCGTTCCCGGCGCTGGCCACGGAATTGCGCAACAGGTCGCTGTGCTTGTCAACAGCCTCGATGATGGCGGTCAGGACGGTCAGGAAAATGGCGTTCTGCTGCGGGTCCGAACCGGGGTCCAGCAGGTTTTTGTTTCCGTAGGAAATGGACCAGTTGTTATGCTTGCCGGAACCGTTGACGCCTGCAAATGGCTTTTCATGAAGCAGGCATACCAGGCCATGCTTGCTGGCCTGCTGGCGCAGAATCTCCATCACCAGCATGTTATGGTCGATCGCCAGGTTCACGTCCTCAAACAGAGGGGCCAGTTCAAATTGCGCGGGCGCCACTTCGTTGTGGCGGGTCTTGGCAGGGATTCCCAGTCTCCAGAGTTCCTGTTCCACGTCACTCATGAAATTAAGGACACGAGGCTTGATGGAGCCGAAATAATGGTCTTCCAGCTGCTGGTGCTTGGCGGGAGGTGCGCCGAAAAGGGTGCGCCCCGTCTGGACCAGGTCCGGGCGGTTCAGGTAAAAATTCTTGTCAATGAGGAAGTACTCCTGTTCCGGTCCCAGCGTGATGGTCACGTGTTCGTCCGGAAGCCCGAAGCACTTCATCAGCTTCTTGACGGCGTTGCCCAATGCCTGGCGGGAGCGCAGCAGCGGAGTCTTCTTATCCAGCGCGTCTCCCGTATAGGAACAGTAGGCGGTAGGGATGCAGAGCGTGGCTCCGTTCCCGTGCCTCTTGATGAAGGCGGGGCTGGTGGGATCCCAGGCGGTGTATCCGCGGGCCTCAAAAGTGCAGCGCAGGCCGCCGGAAGGGAAACTGGACGCGTCCGGTTCGCTCACAATCAGGTTTTTGCCGGAGAAGCTCATGATGGGTTCCATTCCCTTGGGGTCCAGGAAGGAATCGTGCTTCTCCGCCGTGGAGCCCGTCATGGGCTGGAACCAGTGCGTATAGTGAGTGGCTCCCCGTTCCAGAGCCCACTGCTTCATGGCATGGGCCACATCTGCGGCAATGTCCGCGTTCAGAGGAAGTCCGTCCTGGATAGTGGCCAGGAGGGTTTTTGCCGTATCTTTGGGCAGGTACTTCTTCATCACTTCCGTGCTGAAGACATCCGCTCCGTAATAATCAATGCTGACCGGGGCGCTTTCGCTAGCTCCGCCCACGGGCAGGGAAGCGATGGCGCTGATGGCTTGTGTTCGTGTCGAGTCACTCATCATGGTTAACTGTTGTACCTTTTCTTTAGCAAGAAGCGTGCCAACTTTTCAGGTAAATGTTCTCATGAATATGTTGCTAATTTTAATTTATTGATTATTAGTGAAATATGAATATTATGGCGAAGGGGCTGCAAAAAAGGGAAACAAAACTGCGCATAAGAATGAATTACAAAAATGTAAAATCGCAACAAAAGGGTGATTACAAAAATGTAAAAAATTCTTCTTGGGGGGAACGATATTTTTATTCCGCTTCAAAATGTCCTGTTATGCCGGCAGCCGCGTCAGGCTTTGTAAAACGGGGGTAAAACAGTTTGAAAGCGGGAAAATAGAAAGTCTGGGCAATGTTGGCACGGTTTTTGCTACGAATAAGTCAACTTAACCCAAACAAAACAGCAAACTGATGAATAGCGATCAATTTGAGACAGGCATTCCCGCGCCGCAGGGATTGTATGATTTTGAACAGGAGAGGGACGCCTGCGGCGTTGGCCTGGTGGCTGACCTGAAAAATGAACCGAGCCACAAAATCATTGAAACGGGGATTACTGTTCTTAAGAGGCTCATGCACCGCGGCGCCGTGGGGAGCGATCCGGATACCGGGGACGGCGCGGGCATTCTGCTGACCCTTCCGGATGAATTTTTCCGCCTGGCGCTTCCCAACAAGCTTCCCGCCAGAGGCAAATACGGGGTGGCCATGATGTTCGGCGGATGCGGCCATGAAGAGGAATTGGAAGCCGCCGTCACGGAAAACGGCGGCAGCGTGATTGCGTGGAGGCAGGTTCCCGTGGATCGGGACAGCATCGGTAAAAACGCCCAGCGCACGTGCCCCCTGATCCGTCAGTTGTTCATTGACGGCAGCGGTTTTGCGGATCAGGCGGAATTTGAACGCAAACTGTTCGTGATGCGCCGGGAAATGGAACGGCGCGTGGAAGGCTGTTATGTGTGCAGCTGCTCCAGCCGCAGCATTGTGTACAAGGGGCTGTTCCTCGGCACGCAGATTGAAGGATTTTACGGAGATCTGGCCAGCGAGCATTTCAAATCCCCCCTGGCTCTTGTCCACCAGCGCTACAGCACGAATACGTTCCCAACCTGGAGCCTGGCCCATCCCTTCAGGTATCTGGCCCACAACGGGGAAATCAATACCCTGCGCGGGAACCTGAATCACCTGAGCGTGCGTGAGCCGCATTTGTCTTCCACTCTGCTGGGGGATGACCTGCAAAAGCTGTTGCCTCTTATTCCCCCCGGCCAGAGCGATTCCGCCTGCCTGGACAACATGGTTGAGCTGCTGGCCGCCGCCGGACGGGACCTGCGCCATGTCATGCTTATGCTCATGCCGCAGGCCTGGGGCGTCAATTACCATTTGGGGCCGGATGTGCGCGGTTTCTTTGAATACCACTCCGCCATGATGGAGCCCTGGGACGGTCCGACCGCCGTCGTTTTTTCCGATGGTATCAATGCTGGCGCCATGCTGGACCGCAACGGCCTGCGCCCCGCGCGCTATACGCTGACCACGGATGATATTTTCATTCTGGCTTCGGAAACGGGCGTGGCGGACATTCCCGCGGAAAAAGTAGCCCGCAAAGGCCGCCTCCGTCCCGGGGAGATGATTTACTGCGACCTGGTGAACCACCGGCTGGTATCCGATGCTGAAACCAAGAATGAAATGGCCAGGCGCATGCCTTACCGCCGCTGGGTGGAGAAAAACAAGATTTCCGTCCGTTCTCTGTTTGATTCCATTTCCGCTTCTGCGGAAATGCCGGACCTCGTGGGCCGCCAGCGCCAGTTCGGATTTACCCAGGAGGATGTGGAGCTGATTATCCGTCCCATGATGCTGAAAGGCGCGGAGCCCCTCGGCTCCATGGGAAATGACGCGCCGCTGGCCGTCCTCTCCGGAAAGGCGCCTCTCCTGTTCAATTATTTCAAGCAGTTGTTCGCCCAGGTGACCAACCCTCCCATCGACCCCATCCGGGAGGAACTGGTCATGAGCCTGACCACATACATAGGCAACCATCCCAACATTCTGGAAGAGACGCCGGAGCACGCCCGTCTTATCAAGATGGCGCGCCCCGTCATTACGGATGAAGAACTCAACCGCCTCTGCAATATTCGGGAGGCCGGCTTCCCTTCCGCCAGGCTTTCCATCCAGTTCCCGGAAGGAGGGGACGGAAAAGCCCTGCGGGAGACGCTGGAAAGCCTGGCAGAATCCGCCGTGGGCCTGGTCAGGTCCGGCGTGCGCATTCTGGTGCTGACGGACCGCAACATAGGGCACGGCTACCTTCCCGTTCCCAGCCTTTTGGCCTGTTCCGTGGTGAACCGCGCGCTGACGTCCGCCGGGCTGCGTTCCGATGTGGGTCTGATTCTGGAAACCGGGGAGGCGAGGGAAACAATGCACTTTGCTCTGCTTCTGGGTTTCGGGGCCACGGCAGTCAATCCGTACCTGGCTCTGGCGACGGTTACTTCCCTGGCCGCGCCGCAGGACTGCCCTCTGGATGTAGTGAAAGCCTCCGGCAACTACATTAATGCCATAGACAAGGGACTGCTCAAAATCATGTCCAAGATGGGCATTTCCACGTTGCGCAGCTACCGCTCCTCCCAGCTGTTCGAGGCGGTGGGTCTAAACCGGGAACTGATTGACGAATTCTTTCCCGGCACCGTCAGCCGCGTAGGAGGCATAGGGCTGGATGAAATAGCCGCGGAATGCAACCAGCGCGCCGTGCAAAACGCGGAACACGGGGACAAGCTGGATGCGGGAGGGCAGTACAAGTATAAGAAAGGAGGGGAGAATCATCTCTGGAATCCGCAGACACTTCAGGCTTTCCGCGCTGCCGTGCGTGACAATGACGAACGGAAATACCGGGAATTCGCGGATTACAGCAACCGTCAGGCGCAGCATCTCTGCACTTTGCGCGGCCTGTTTGAATTTGCTCCGGCAGACGCTATCCCCCTGGAAGAAGTGGAAAGCGTGGATTCCATCTTGCGCCGTTTCGTTTCCGGAGCCATGTCTTTGGGGTCCCTCAGCCCGGAAGCCCATGAAACCATCGCCATTGCGATGAATAAAATCGGAGCCAAAAGCAATTCCGGGGAAGGGGGGGAAGATGAAGCCCGCTATGAACCCAACGCCCGGGGAGAAGCCCGCTACAGCGCCATCAAGCAGGTGGCGAGCGGGCGTTTTGGAGTGACCATTAATTATCTGCGCCACGCTTCCGAGCTCCAGATTAAGATGGCCCAGGGGGCCAAGCCCGGGGAGGGGGGCCAGCTCCCGGCGCACAAGGTGGATCCATACATCGCCCGGCTGCGCCATTCCATGCAGAACGTCAGCCTCATATCTCCTCCTCCGCATCATGACATTTACTCCATTGAAGACCTGGCCCAGTTAATTTACGATCTGCGCAACTCCAATCCGGATGCCCGTGTCTCCGTCAAGCTTGTTTCCGAGGTGGGCATCGGCGCGGTTGCCGCGGGTGTGGTGAAGGCCCATGCGGATGTGGTTGTGGTCAGCGGCCACGACGGCGGCACGGGCGCCTCTCCGCTCACCAGCGTAAAGCACGCCGGACTGCCGTGGGAGCTGGGGCTGGCGGAAACGCAGCAGACGCTGGTGCTCAACAAGCTCCGTTCCCGGGTCCGGCTCCAGGTGGACGGCCAGCTGCGCACCGGGAGGGACGTCGTGATGGCCGCCCTGCTGGGGGCGGAGGAATTCGGTTTCGGAACCGCCATCCTGGTTTCCATCGGCTGCGCCATGCTCCGCAGGTGCCATGAAAATACGTGCCCGGTAGGCGTCGCCACGCAGGATCCGGCCCTGAGGGCCAAATTCAGCGGCAAGCCGGAATACGTCATCAACTACCTCCGCTTCGTGGCCCAGGAAACGCGGGAAATCCTGGCATCCCTGGGGCTTCGTTCCCTGGATGAAGCCGTAGGCAGGGCAGATCTGCTTTCCGTCAACCGCGCCATAGATTTTTACAAGGCCCGGCATTTGGACTTTTCCTCCATCCTGCATGCGGCAGAGGGGGATGGACGCAGGTTTGACCCCTCTTTTGAAAAGGAACCGCTGGACAACTACGACCGCCGCCATCTGCTGCCGGCATTGAAGCCCCTGCTGGAAAAGGGGGAAAAGACGGAACTCTGCCGAGACGTCCGCAATGTGGACCGGACGGTGGGGACGGAACTTTCCGGTGAGCTGGTGATGAAATTCGGGCCGCGCGGCCTGGCGGAAGATACGCTTACGGTGCACTTTACCGGATGCGCGGGGCAAAGCTTCGGGGCTTTTCTGGCGCCTGGCGTCACCTTTGAACTTGTCGGGGAGGCGAATGACTTTGTCGGGAAGGGCTTGTCCGGCGGCAAAATCATCGTGCGCCCCCCGGATCATATCTCCTACGTACCGTCAGACAACGTCATCGCCGGAAACGTCATCGGCTATGGGGCCACTTCCGGCGGCATCTTCCTTCACGGGCAGGCCGGGGAACGTTTCGCCATCCGCAACAGCGGCGCCAAAATGGTAGTGGAAGGCATCGGCGACCACGGCTGTGAATACATGACCGGGGGCCGTGTGGCGGTGCTCGGCAAAGTGGGCGTCAATTTCGCCGCGGGGATGACCGGCGGCCTGGCCTACGTGTATGACGCGGACAACAACTTCGATCAGAAATGCAACCTGGGCAGCGTGGACCTGGAAACGGTCATGCCGCATTCCGCCGATGAAGCGGAATTGCTTCAGCTCATTTACGAGCATTACATGGCTACCAGGAGCCGCAGGGCTTACGACCTGTTAAACAACTGGCCGGAAGAACGCGGCAAATTCATCAAGGTATTCCCGGTGGAATACCGGCATGCCCTGGCCATGCATTCCTGAAAGAAGCATGCAGCAGTTTTCTGTTGTTTGGGGTAAGGCAGGGGCCTCCGCGGGTGCGGAGGCCCCCATTTTTTGATAGGCCTGTATGCCGTTTCATGGCCGGGCATGTTGGCGCCGCTTTTCCTGCTTAAGCCATTCCGCATTTGAAGACTAATGTTCCGGATAAGGAGGTTTTCATGACCATACTGTCAGTTGATAGAGAAATGCGGCTGCGAGGGGGATGGTGGTTGCAGTTGATGTCAGGAGGAAGGTCAAATGTTCCAGCAATGCCCGGTTCTGAGCGGATTATGAATTCGAAGTCAACAGGAAAGTTTGAATGGAAATGTGTTAGTGGAGTTTTGGTTTTGGGAATTCGTCTGGATGGCAATTGATAAAAAAGTGAATTGAAAGGTAACTGATTGGTATTCTTGTTATTTAGTTATTCAGGGAATTGCCGCGAATTCATAATCCGTTAGGTTTGCTCCAACGGGTGTTTGGTTTTTTCTGCCAGGCTGCTCCAATTAACTGCACAATGAATATATGACGAGGAAAACCGGCCCTCTCTATCAGGAGAGGGCCGGTTTTTTGCAGGATTTCCGTAAGGGAATTCCTTTTTCTTATTGAGGCTTGTCCAACAAAATATCTTTTCCTGCGCCTCTCCATGAAAAAGCGTGGCCGCGGAGGCGGACGCATTTACAGAGATGGAAGGAAGAGCAAAGATTCCTACTTTTTAGGCGTTATATTGCGCATGTTGCGGCCTTTAGCCTTGCGCTGCTGTTCTTCCAGGGCCGCGCGCTGCTGCTCCATCATCTTTTGGAAAAAACCGGCCTTTTTCTTTTTGGCGGGAGAGAGCACGGGCATGGGCAAGCGGCGGATAAGGGCCGTTTGCCCTATGGAGATCAAATTCTGCGTGGTCCAGTACAGGGCCAGGGCGGAAGCGAAATTGTAACAGAACAGGAAGAACATCACAGGCATCAGGTTCATAATAATGCGCTGGGAGCGTTCCCCCGCCTGAGGCGTCATCCTCATCTGGATAATCATGGTTACGGCCATGATAAGAGGCAGAATATTGATGGGAATGCCGAACAGGTGGCCCACGGTATCAGGCAGGGAGAGATCCGTCATCCACAGGCAGAAGGGCTGTCCCCTCAGTTCTGCGGAATACTGGAGCACTCGGTAGAAGGCGAAGAAGATGGGAATCTGGATAAGCATGGGGACGCAGCCGCTGGCCGGGTTGATACCGTATTTCTGGTACAGCTTCATCATTTCCATGTTCACCTTCTGAGGGTCGTCCGGATATTTCTCCTTGAGTTTGACCATCTCCGGCTGAACCAGGGACATGCGTTTCATGGCCATATAGGATTTTTTGTGCAGCGGCCAGATGAGAGCACGGACAACGATGGTCATGCAGATGATGGCCACGCCCCAGTTGCCGAACCATCCGTGGAAGAGGTTGAGCAGCCAGTTCATCGGAACGCTCAGGAATACGAGCCAGCCGTATGCCATGATATCGCTGATGGCGGGATAGGAAAGATTCAGGTCACGCAGGTAGGCGTTGAATTTGGGGCCGGTGTAAATATCGTAGGTGAGCGTCTTGATTTCATTGGGGGCCATGGTCAGATTGGGGATTCCCATGGCCACGGTGACGCCGGGCACCAGGGTGTTGCCTTCATGCGTCAAAGGAAATTCCTGGCGGGTGGCGTACACGGTGGACCCCCTGGACTGGTCCTGGGGAAGAAGGATGGTGGCGTAATACTGGCTCATGACGCCGGCATAAGTCAGGTCTTGGAGAGGGCCTTCCAGGACGCGGGCCTTGGCACTGCTGAAAAAGCCGCCTGTGAAATAGGAAGGCACTTCCTGTTCCAGGGAGCCGTCTGCATGGTAAAAGAAATGGGTGTAGGTATCTTTTGGTTCGCTTTTGGCGATAGGATAGGCGCTCCCGCCGAAGATGCCCATGTAGCGCAGATCCTGGACATTGGGAGATTTATTGAGCAGGGAGACGGTCAGGCGAATGAGATATTTGCTGCCGGGCAATATTTCACCTTCCAGATTTTTGACGGGGTGCAGGGTGTACGTTTTTGAGATGAAAAGCTGCCGTGCGGGGTCATAGCCTTCCAGGGTTACGGAGTCCGCCGTGCGTTTCACTTCCTTATACACGGTGTTGTCATAGGAAGGATCCTGGGTGGCATCCATGTTGAAAACGAGTTCTCCGATGCCCCGTTGCTGGGCTTCGTTAATCGTGATATTATGGTCCGCGACTTTTTGGGAGTCCACAATATCGTTGTGCAGGGTAACCGTGCCGATGGAACCCCCTATGCGGTTGAACGTGTAAGTGATGAAGGGTTCCTGCTTCCCGTTCACTTCCTGCGTGGCTACCAGAGTGATCGGGGCGGTTTTGTCTTCTTCAAGGGCTTTGTTGACGGAGGCCTGTTCCGGGGCGGAGGTTCCGGCTCCGGGGCGGACGCCGGCAACCGGGGCATTGGCTGCGGCGGCAGCCGTCTGCGGTGCGGGAATGGGGGCGGTTTCAGCCTTTTTATTGTTGCCCATGTAAATATTCAGGCCCAGAAGGGCGGCGCAGATGCCTATGATGATCCATGCTGTGCGATCCATAATGTGATATAGCTTGATTGGAGTTGGTGAAAGGAAAGGGAAAGAAAGGTAATTGTTCAGCGTGGGTGGCGCGCCGGGGGCACGGGATCATAACCTGATCCGCCCCACGGGTTGCATCTTAAAATACGCCATGTGCCAAGAAGAAAGCCGCGCCAGGCGCCGTGGATGCGGACGGCCTGGATGAAGTACTGGGAACAAGTGGGTGTATAGCGGCAGCCGCTTCCGGGGCCCCCCAGGGCATGCAGGGGAGCGCTGATGAAGGTTTGGTATCCCTTTACAAGGGTGATGAGCAGCCATTTCATCATGTCTTGTCTTGTTCCCGGGAAAGAAGTTGCAATTTGAGTTTTCGGGCGGCTTTCCGCCAGTCCCGTTCCAGGTCGGAGTAGCTGGCTTCCACGGCCCTCCAGCGGAGGACGCACACCAGGTGTACGCCGTTTTCAAAAGGAGCCCCGTGCGCCCTCAGTATTTCCCTCACGCGTCTCCGCAGTTTGTTGCGGACAACGGCACAGCCGATTTTTTTCGTACAGATGATACCGAATTTGGAGGGTTCCTCCGGATGTTCCAAAGGGGTCGCGCTTAAAACAATAAGCCGACCTGCTACGGATGGCCCCTCGTTACGTACCCGGGCAAATTGGAATGCCCTGGTCATGCTTTGTTGACGAGTAAGACGCATCTCCCGCGGGTCGGCCCGTGAAAAGAAGTTCCAAGGAGGCGTTAACCGGATCCTGGCGGCTGGATTAACGGCCGTGCTGGATGGTGTGGCGCTTGTACTGGATTTCGGCTCCCTTGGGAAGCAGGCGCTTGCGGCCTTTAGCGCGGCGGCGGCGGATGATGTCCGCTCCGTTCTTGGTGGCCATGCGTGCACGGAATCCGAACTGACGCTTGCGGCAACGCTTGGATGGTTGATAAGTCCTCTTGCTCATGATGTTGAAAGATGCTTCTTGTGAATTACTAGATTCAGTGCCGTCCGTCTAAGCGGCCTATGCACAACCGGACGGAAAGGATAACTATTTTGATTGTTTTGTCAATCCGTCAGGCGATTAATTTGCCGTTTTTCTTGCGGAAAGCACTGGGATAAGTAGTTTTTATGATTGATAGACAGTGTTTTTCTATTCCAGAAAAGCCCGCCTGCTTTACAGAAAGAGCAGTTCCGCGTATGTGGGGACGGGCCACAGGTCTGCGTCCGTCAGGCTTTCCAGCATATCAATGGTGCTTCTCAAATTGTCCATGCCCGTCTGGATGGCCCTGGTATCGGCTTCATCCACGGCGCGGCGCAGTTCCCTCACCTGTCCGGGGAGAATATCCAGCAGCGTGCCGATTTGGTTGGCGCGATCCGTAGTAGCTTTCATTCCCGCCTTGATTCCGGATGCCTTCATCTGGGCAATGGCGGTGGTAAGCTGCGTGAGCTGTTCCGTTACGGCGGGGATGTAAAGGGTTTCCACCATCAGGAGGGCCGTTTCCGCTTCAATGTTGATTTCCTTGTGGAATATTTCCGTCTGGATTTCATGGCGGGCGTGGAGTTCTACGGGGCTGACCACTTTGTACTTTTCAAAAAGCGCCTTGGCCTTGGGCGTTTCCAGAGCGGCCAGGGCTTCAATGGTGCCGGGGATGTTGGGGAGATTGCGGCGTTCCGCTTCCTCTACCCAGGCTTCTCCGTAGCCGTCTCCGCTGAATAGAATGCGCTTATGCTTCTTGATGATGTTTTGAAGGAGCTTGTTGAGGGTGGCGTGGAACTCCTCGGGCTTGTCCTTGACAGGTTCCAGGATGGTGCAGATTTCATCCAGGCTTTCCGCCACAATGGTATTGAGCACCGTCATGGGCCATGCACAGGTTTGGGAGGAACCTACGGCGCGGAATTCGAATTTATTGCCTGTGAAGGCAAAGGGGCTGGTGCGGTTCCGGTCGGAGGCGTCCAGAGGGAACATGGGCAGGGTGTCCACGCCGATGTTGATGGTCTTTTGGGTGCGCGCTTTTTTAGTGCCTCCTTTCTCGATTTGCTCAATGATTTCATCCAGCAGATCTCCCAGGAAGATGGAAATGATGGCCGGGGGGGCTTCATGGGCACCCAGGCGGTGTTCATTGCCGGATTTGGCGACGGAGGCGCGCAGCAGATCCGCATGTTCGTCCACGGCCTTGATGGTGGCGCAGAGCAGAGTGAGGAAGATGGCGTTTTCCTGCGGGCTGGAACCGGGATTGAGCAGGCTGCCGTAACCGGGGGCGGAGAGGGACCAGTTGTTGTGCTTGCCGGAGCCGTTCATGCCGGAGAAGGGCTTTTCATGCAGCAGGCAGACCATGTCATGCTTGTTGGCGGTTTTCCGGAGCACCTCCATGACCAGCATATTATGGTCCACGGCCAGGTTCTGGCTTTCAAAAATGGGTGCGATCTCAAACTGGCCGGGAGCGACTTCATTGTGGCGCGTTTTGGCCGGGATGCCGAGTTTCCAGAGGGCTTCGTCCACGTCCACCATGAATTCCAGCACGCGGTCCTTGATGGAGCCGAAGTAGTGGTCTTCCATCTGCTGGTGCTTGGGGGGCACATTGCCGAAGAGGGTGCGTCCGCACATCATCAGGTCCGGGCGCAGGGCATAAAGCTGCTTGTCCACCAGGAAGTATTCCTGTTCCGCCCCCAGGTCGGCGCTGACATGAATGTTGTCCGGACCGCCAAAGCAGGACAACAGCCGCTTAGCCTGCCGGGTGACGGCAGTCATGGATCTCAGGAGAGGCGTCTTTTTGTCCAGCGCCTGTCCCTTGTAAGAGCAGAAAGCGGTTGGGATGCAAAGCGTGGCGCCGTTTTCCGTCCGTTTGATGAAGGCGGGGCTGGTGGGGTCCCATGCGGTGTAGCCGCGTGCTTCAAAGGTGGCGCGGAGACCGCCGGAAGGGAAGCTGGAGGCGTCCGGCTCGCCCTGCACCAGGCTCTTGCCGGAAAATTTGAGTTCCAGATTTCCCTCCGGGTCCACGTCCACAAAGGAGTCGTGCTTTTCCGCCGTGCTTCCATTGAGAGGCTGGAACCAGTGCGTGTAATGGCTGGCTCCCTTTTCCAGAGCCCACGTCATCATGGCCTGAGCCACTTCATTGGCGATGTCGGGGTCCAGTTTTTCGTCCTTGCGGATGGTAGCCAGCAGTTTTTTGTAAACGGGGCGGGGCAGGTAATTGCGCATGGTCTCCATGTTGAAGACATCCTGACCGTAAATTTCCGCAATAAAGGTTGCGGCGTTGCCAATATCGGAAGGTGGGTTTGTATGCATCTTGATAGGGAACGCGCCAAAAGGCTCGGAACATACCAAACCTTAAAAGAGACTTTTTGGCAAGCCGAATCCTGCCCTATTTCTTCAGGAAAAGGACTTCTTCCGCCCCCATCCGTTTTCGGGAAGAAGCGTAAACGGTTTTCCGGTTTCTATGGTTCTCCGGCGGCAATGGAGAAATTGGGGGAAGGAGGGGGACGCTGTAAAGGAAGGGATGGGCCGTGATTGTCGGGAAGAGGGTTGGACGGGAGTTGGTGAAGTGCCGGGTTTTTGTTTCATGAAACGGCACAGGAACCTGCCGAGCGGTATTTTTCCGTATCTTGCAAGAAATCTATTTCGTTTTCAGTAGTAATAAGTACAACCATATTATTGTGAAATGCGTTTATTGTTAATAGTAAGGTATTTATTGTTGATGCTGCTGTGTTGTGCGGGAGTGGGGATGCGGCTTCATGCCCAGCCTTTGAATAAGGGCCGGATTGCCATTCTTGGGGACAGTATTGCTTATGCGGGACCATGGGCAAATGAGGTGGAAAACGCCTTGAAAGCCGATAAAAAGTTTGAGGCCTGCGAGATTGTCAACTTTGCCGTTCCCAGCGAGACGGTAGCCGGGTTGAGCGAGTATGGCCATGCGGGTGGCAGATTCCCCCGTCCATGCCTGCATGAGTGCCTTGACCGGGTTCTCCAAATGTACCGGCCCCAATTGATTCTGGCATGCTACGGGATGAATGACGGCCTTATGCAGGCGTTTGACAAAGCGCGTTTTCAAGCGTACCAGGAAGGGAATATCCGCCTTAAAAAGGCTGCCGATGCGGCAAAAGCGGAGATTGTCTTCATTACTCCTCCATTGTTCCGGGGGGGATTCCGCTGAGCAGGCTGAGTATGACGCTGTATTGGACAAGTACGCGGAATGGCTGGTTTCTAAAAGAAAAGACGGCTGGAAAGTCATAGATATCCGTCCCGGGCTTCGGAAGCTCATTGCCAGAGAGAAGGCCGGGAATCCCGGTTTCAGGTATTCCGGTGACGGCGTGCACCCCGGTCCGGAAGGGCACCATATGATAGCCCGGGAAGTTCTTGCCGGGCTGGTCCCGGAAATAGGCCTTGCTCCTGAGGTTGCGGAAAAAGACCATCGGCCGACGCCGGATACGATGAAAAAACATGAGAAAGTCCGCAATGAATGGCTGGTAAAAACAGGACATGCACGGCCGGAAATTCCGGGGTATGATCCGGAAATGGCCAAGCGTCAGTTTCCTAGGACGGTTTCTGTCTGGAATGGTTTTTTACGGGAGGAGTTTACCGTGGGCGGCCGCAGGGCATTCATCGTTTTTCCCGACAAGGCTGTTGTTTCTGGAAAAGAACAGTTATGGATATGGCGGCCACAATTTTTTGATTATAAGCCTATAGCTGATCTCGAACTGGTAAAGCGCGGCTATGCGGCGGTATTTATCAGCATGGAAGACCTTTACGGTTCTCCCAAGGCCATGGAGGTGATGGATCAATTTTACAGGTATCTGGTGGATGAACGCAAATTTTCCGGAAAACCGGTGTTGTTTGGACTGAGTCGTGGAGGACTTTATGCTCTGAACTGGGCGGAGAAGAATCCTTTGTGCGTGGCTGGCGTTTATGTGGATGCCCCCGTCTGTGATTTCAAAAGCTGGCCGGCCGGCAGAGGCAAGGGCAAAGGTTCGCCGGATGACTGGAACAAATGCCTGCGCGCCTATGGCTTTAATGAACAGCAGGCTTTATCCTATAAGGGCAATCCCGTGGACAATATGCGCGGCATGGCTAAAGCCGGAATTCCTTTGTTGTTTATTTCCCGGACGGAAGATGATGTAGTCCCTATTGAAGAGAATACGGATGTTTTCGCCAAACGTTACGCCAAGCTGGGAGGCCCTGTAAAAGTTATTCGCCGCCCCGGCGGGCACCATCCGCACGGTTTTGACAATCCTGCCCATATCGTAGATTTTGTTCTTTCCGTTACCGGACAGCCCGTCCCTTTGCGCGTTGCGTGCCTGGGAGACAGTAATACTTTTGGAGCAGGAGTGGCCGGAGCCAATAAGGATGTTTTGCGCTGGAGCCATCTTCTTGGTCAAGAATTGAGGAAAAAATTCAAACGGAAAGAAATAGAAGTGCTGAACTGCGGCGTTAACGGGCGTACCCTTCTGGCCAAGGGAGACCTTCCCTATATTAAAACAGGCGAGTACCGGAATGCTCTCAATTCCCATGCACAGATTGCCATTATCGCTTTAGGCACCAATGACGCCAAACCGCAGAACAGGAAATTCCTGTCCGAGTTTAAGCAGAATTATGCCGCCATCATCGCCGAACTGCGGGAAAATATGCCCGGCATTCAAATCTATTGCGCAATTCCTCTTCCCTCGTGGCAATCTTCCAGCCAAATTGACAAGGAAACGGTGGAAACTAAGATCATTCCTCTTGTGAAGCAGGTTGCGAGGGACAATAAGTGTGAAACCATCGACTTTTTCTCCCCTTTTCAGAATAAACCGGAACTTTTCCCCGATGGCGTTCATCCCAATGCCGATGGGCAGGTGATTATGGCTGACATTGCATTCAGGGAACTTCTGAAAAAACAACCTTTAATTCAATAAACAAAAAAATAATGATGAGCGCTAAACTATCGGTAATTACAGGTTCGATTCTCCTGCTGTCAGCCCCGTTGCAGGGATTTTCCGCGACAACCCATCCGGATTCTTGCATGAACCGGGATTGGAAAAAAGAGATTCCCCTTCCGGTGTATCCAAACCGGGAAATGGTGGATCTTTATCATAAGACATGGGAAATTGCGGCAGGCCGCGTCAGAAAAGGGCCGGAAGGCCTTCCCGCGTCTCCCTATATGGATGAGAATTGCTATGAAGATCAAATATGGATATGGGATACCTGTTTCATGGTGCTTTTTGCCAAGTATGCGCCTAGATCGTTTCCCGGAATAGAAAGCCTGGATAATCTTTACAAACCTATCCATGAAAAAGCCGCTACGCCCCTTAGAATCCATTTAGTGGATAATCCCCCGCTGTTTGCTTGGGTGGAAAAGGAATATTTTGATTTCACAGGAGATAAGGGGCGGCTTAATCATCTTCTTAATGAAAAACGGTATTTGCAGAAGTATTTCAAATGGTTTGCCCGGGCTAAGGCTGGTGAACGGTTTGAGTGTTCCCCCCAGCGTATTTACTTGAATTCCATTGGGGATGATGGCTTTACCTGGACAGGGGGAGCGAGCGGTATGGACAATACTCCCCGTGGGCGTGATGCCGGAGGATACCATAAGGTGTTATGGGTGGATGCCATTTCCCAGCAGGCTCTTAGCGCCCACTGCATTGCTGCCATGGAACAGGCTTTGGGAAATGAAGATGAAGCAAGGAAATGGAACGCTGAATATGAAGCGCTTAAGAAAAAGATCAACCATCTTTACTGGGATGAGCGGGATGGATTTTATTACGATGTCACTATTGCGGACAAACAGCCCTGCCGCGTTAAAACCATTGCGTCCTACTGGCCTCTTCTGGCTCAGGTTGCCTCCAGGGAACAGGCGCGGAGCATGGTCAGGCATTTGATGAATCCCGAAGAATTCGGAGGCAGTTATCCGACTCCTTCCCTGGCCCGCTCGGATAAGGATTATCATCATCAAACCGGGGATTACTGGCGGGGAGGAATCTGGCTGCCGACGACATATATGGCGATTAAGGCCATTGAAAAGTATGGCTACCATGAGGAGGCCGATGCTATTGCCGAGAAGGTTATCAACCAGCAGCTTGCCGCTTACAGGAATATGGAACCGCATACTGTCTGGGAGTGCTATAGCCCAAGCGGAGATGCCCCCTCCACTGAACACGGACGCCGTGTAAGACCGGAATTTTGCGGCTGGTCAGCCCTGGGGCCGATTGCGTTGTTTATTGAAAATGTGCTGGGATTTAAGAAAGTGTCTGCCGCCGGAAAGGAAGTCCGGTGGAGGTTGAAAAAAACAAGGGTCGCCATGGAATCAGGAATTTGAGGTTTGGCGATATTGTAACCGATATTGTTTTTGATGGTAAAGGCACGGTGTCGGTCACGTCGAATGCTTCTTACTCTCTAATCATTAATGGCAATACTTATTCAGTAAGGAAGGGGGATACTGAAATTAAGCTGTAAGGACCTTCTGTTTATCCACGGAAGGGCGTCATTGATGTTCTTCCGCGGGGTTTTTCCTTTTGCCGGGGCAAGATGCGGGTTTTTCCCGTGCCTGCGCCAATTTTTTTCTTTTGGAGGCGGTCTGAGAGGCAAGGGTGACAAAGGAAATTCCGGAAGGGCGGCAAGGAAATGTTCCGGAACATTATTTGAGAGGTAATGTTGTCTGCCGTTTTAACGGGGAGAGCAGGCTTCCTCCATATGCCTTACGGAAATTTTTTGGTAAAGGGTATGGGTTTGTCCGGGGGCGAGGGAAATGGAACGGGGCTCCGCGTTTCCCGTTTCAATGCACAGGAATTTATTCCAGGACTCCGCACCCAGGTCCGCCATGTTTTTGGCGCCCTGTTGTCCAGGATTCCAGACGATGACGGAAGAGGCATGATTCCGCTCCACCGTGATGGCGCGGTTCAGCATGAGGTCTTCCAGCATTGTTTTTCCCGAACAGGAGGGGAAGTTGTAAACGCGGTCCAGACACCCCAGCGGCGCCAGCGGGCGTTCTCCGTGCTTCATGGGCTGGGCGGCTTCTTCCCGGAACGGGATGTCCTCCAGCCCATGAACGCGGCATTTGGTCAGGTTGCCGACGGCAAAGTAGTTGTGGAAGGCTTCCGTGAGCTTGCAGGGCTGCGTGCGCGCCGTGGTTTCCAGCTTCATGGTCAGCGTGCGGCCCAGGGTAAGACGCAGGATGGCGGCGGGATAGGATTCATCTTCCGGATAGAAAGCCAGGGAGAGCAGGACGTTGCCGCGCTTGTCCATTTCCTGGTGGTGGAGGCGCCATTCCGAGGTGCGCGCTATGCCGTGGGACGGCGCGCCTTCCCGGGGACCGAACCAGGGCCAGCAGACGGGGATGCCTCCGCGGATGGCTTTGCCGGGGACAAAGGCTGCGTTGGGAGAAAGAAAAAGGCATTCCTTATGCCCTGCCGGCTTCCATGAGGTGAGGTGCGCTCCCTGAAGGCACAGGGATGCCGTGCAGAGCGGTGTTGTTACGTCCAGGAAAGAAAGCCCCTGGTTTGTTGTGCGCCGGACGGTCATGGCTGAAGGCGTTCAATTGTCCAGGAGCCGTTTTCCTGAAGTTTGTACATGAAACGGTCATGCACGCGGCCGGGGCCGCCCTGCCAGAATTCAAAGGTATCCGGGATAATTCGGTAGCCGCCCCAGAAGGAGGGAAGGGGTATTTCTCCCTTGGAGAATTTGTTTTTCAGTTCCATCAACTTCATTTCCAACAGTTTTCTTCCGGAAATGACGGAGCTTTGGTGTGAAACCCAAGCTCCAAGCTGGGATTCCTTGGGGCGGGTGAGGAAATATTTCAGGGATTCCGCGCGGGAGACTTTGACGGCTTTTCCGTAAATGATGATCTGGCGTTCCAGCATTACCCACGGAAGCATCATGCAGACCTGTGGATTTTCTTCAATATCGCGGGCCTTGTGGCTGCCGTAGTTGGTGAAGAAAACAAAGCCCGTCCGGTCAAAATATTTGAGCAGCACGGTGCGTAGGGAGGGCCTGCCCTGGGCGTCCGCCGTGGCCAGGGAAAAAGCGTTGGGTTCCGGAATATCCGCTTTCAGGGCCTGTTCAAACCAGGTTTGGAATTGTTCAAAGGGATTTTCCGCCAGGTCCTTTCTGTGCAGCTGGCCTTTGAGGTATTCTTCTCTGAAATTGGACAAGTCCATGGCGTGTTGAACGATGAGGGGTTATTCTACGCTGAAATCCAGCCCCAGGTCCAGGGAGGGGGCCGAGTGGGTCACGTAGCCTACGGAGACGAAGTCCACGCCGGATTCCGCAATGGCGGCTACCGTATCCAGATGAACGCCTCCGCTGGCTTCCAGCAGGGGGGTGGTGCGTCCTCCGCGCATGGCGACGGCTTGTTTCAGCATTTCCGGCGTCATGTTGTCCAGAAGGATATGGTCCACGCCTTCCAGTTTAAGGAAGTTGCCCACCTGTTCCAGGGTGTCCGCTTCCAGCTGGATTTCCACACCGGGCTTTTCCTGACGCAGCCTGTTGATGCATTCCTGGAGGTGTTCCGTATTTCCATCCGTCATCAGGTGGTTGTCTTTCACCATGGCGCGGTCATAAAGGCCCATGCGGTGGTTGGTGCCTCCGCCATGGAGCACGGCCGCTTTTTCCAGCAGACGGTAGCCGGGAGTGGTTTTGCGGGTATCCAGAATGCGGGCGCTGGTGTGGGAAATGGCTTTCACATATTGTCTGGTGAGCGTAGCTACTCCGGAAAGACGCTGGATGAAGTTGAGGGCGGTGCGTTCCGCCCCAAGAATGGAGCGGGCGGAACCTTCAATAAGCATCACCACGGCGCCGGGCGCCACGGCTTCCCCGTCATGCAGGTAAACTTCCACCTTCAGGGTGGGATCCACCTTGCGGAAAACTTCCGCCGCGACATTGACGCCGGAAAGAACGCCTTTTTTCCGGGGGGTCAAAATAGCTCTGGCTGTCAGATGTTCCGGGACGAAGTATGTGGAAGTCACGTCGCCGGAGCCGAAGTCTTCGGCCAGCGCCAGATTGATCAGGGTTTCCACGTTGTCGGATACGGTTTCTGCGGGCATGAAAGAAAAGCGGCTTAATATTCGCGGTTAAGAAGATAGTTGGCCAGTTCCACCAGGCGGGCGCGGCGTTCTTCCGGGAAAATCATCAGGGCATCCAGAGCCGCCTGAGTGCGGCATTTGGCTTCGGAACGGGCGCCGTCCAGGCCAATCAGGGCCGGACAGGTGGATTTCTGGGAATTGACGTCTTTGCCGGCGGTCTTGCCGAGTTTTTCCGTGGAAGCCGTCAGATCCAGAATGTCGTCAATCACCTGGAAAGCCAGCCCCAGGTTGTAACCGAAGTCCGTCAGAGCTTCCAGCTGGGACTCCGTGGCGTTTGCGGACATGCCGCCGAAGCGAAGGGCCGTGGTTAGCAGGGCGGCCGTCTTCCCTTCGTACACGGTGCGGACTTCCGGTTCGGAAAGCTGCTTGTGTTCTCCCTCCAAATCCAGAATCTGGCCTCCGATGAGCATGGTGCTGCCGCCGGTGGCTGCCAGCTCCCTCACGTAATCCCTGACGGTATAGCGTTCCGTATCGTCCACCTGGGCGATTACGGCAAAAGCCTCCGTCAGCAGCGCGTCTCCCGCCAGGATGGCGACGCCTTCTCCGAAGGCCTTGTGGCTGGTGGGTTTCCCACGGCGCAGATCGTCGTTGTCCATGGCTGGCAGGTCGTCATGGATGAGGGAATACGTATGCATCATTTCCACGGCGCAGGCGGGAACCAAGGCGTCCACTGCCAGTCCTCCGCAGGCCTCTGCCGCCGCCAGGCAAAGGACGGGGCGCATTCTTTTCCCCCCCGCAAATATGCTGTAGCGCATGGCTTTGTGGATGGTTTCGGGGCTTTCGTTCTCTGCTGGCAGCAGTCTGTCCAGCGCTGCGTCAATCAGGGCGCATTGTTCTGTGATGTAGTCGTTCAGTGATTGTTCACACATGGCGTTATGGAATAGGTGCGGGGTGTGGAGGAAACAGGTCAGCGGTTGACCAGCAATTCCGCGATTTGTACGGCGTTGAGCGCGGCCCCTTTTCGGACCTGATCGCCCACGACCCAGAGAGTCAGGGCATTGTCAATCGCCATGTCCATGCGCATGCGCCCTACGTAGCAGGTATCTCCGTTGGTGCTGTCCAGCGGGGTGGGCCACACGCCCTCCGCTGGGTTGTCCATCAGGGCGACTCCGGGTTTGCCTTCATAGGCGCTGCGGGCAGTTTCCAAGTCCACAGGTTTTTCAAACTGGGCGGTAACGGAGATGGAATGGGAACGGTAAACGGGCACGCGCACGCAGGTGCATGTTACCTTGAGTTCGGGCAGGGAAAGAATTTTACGGCCTTCATTAAGCATCTTAAGCTCTTCCTTGGTATAGCCGTTTTCCGTAAAGGAATCGATCTGGGGAAGAAGATTGAAGGCTATCTGGTGGGGATAAACATTTTTCACTACGGGATGGCCGTCCACTACGGCGCGCACCTGGGTTTCCAGTTCCGCAATGCCGTGCTGGCCGCTGCCGGAAACCGCCTGATAACTGGAGGCGATGACGGTTTTCAACCCGAAACGCTGATGCAGAGGGAAGAGGGCCATCAGCGTAATGATGGTGGTGCAGTTCGGGTTGGCGATAATATTGCGGGGGTGGTTGAAGGCCGCTTCCGGATTGATTTCCGGCACCACCAGGGGCACGTCCGGCTCCTGCCGGAAGGCGGAGGAATTGTCAATGACCACACAGCCCGCAGCCGCCGCGATAGGAGCGAATTTCAGGGAAATGCCTCCGCCTGCGCTGAACAGGGCGATATCCACCCCATCAAAGGATTTTTCCGTCAATTCTTCTACAGTCAGCATTTTCCCACGGAAAGCGACCTGTTTTCCGGCGGACCGGGCGGAGGCCAGAAGCTTCAGGGAACCTACGGGAAAATTGCGTGTTTCCAGGCAGGACAGGATTTCAACGCCCACCGCTCCGGTGGCGCCGACGATGGCAACATGGGGTGCTTGGTTCATGATTGTTGTCAGAAAATGACGGATATTTTCCGTCCGCCCCCATTATACGGCAGCCCGGTCATATGGCAATACGATTGCAAGCCTTCAGGCTTAAAAATGAAAAACTGTCCGAGATTTTACACCCCGGACAGTTGTTGAAAAACGGGAAAGATCGCGTTTTTTATTTCAGCGCTTGCGGCGCAGCATCAGCAGGGACAGGCCCAAAAGGCTCAGGGATGCCGTAGCCGGTTCCGGAACGACATCCTCAGCAGTGGCTGACATGGAAAAAAGCAGGTTGGAGTTCGTGTTTCCGCCGCCATTGCGGGTGGACATCACGATGTAAGCCGTGTCGCTGGTAAGGGGAGTACCGCTCAAGTCCACGGACAGGGTCATGCCTGTTTGAATCAGAGAAGAGGCCTGGCCGGTCAACTGGCTGATCTGCCAGCCTTCTGCCGTCTGATAAACGATATTGAGCGTCGTGAAGTTTGCTCCGGATTGCAGCCCGGCGCAGTCCACGGAAAGAGTCAATCCGGTATAACTGGCGTAATCACTGGTAAGCGTTACCGCTGTTCCCACGATAGAGCCGCCGTAAGCATTTCTGTTGATGAAAGACACGGATACATCAGTATCCCCGGATGCGGTGACGCTGCCGTAAATACCGGAGCCGGAATTGCCGTTTGCAGTAGTGCCTTGCCAGCCGGTGGTGCCTTGCAACCATGTGACGACTTTTTGTGCAGTGATGACATTTCCGCTGTTGACGTCTCCGAATCCAGACAATTTAAGGTTTGCAGGCAGAGATGCCCCTTCGGCTGCCTCCCCATTTAGGTCGATTGCTACGGTGGCGGCCATCCCTGCGCCGCAACACAAAGCCATAAGACCGGAAAGAAATAATGTGTTCTTCATGGTTGTTCGTTGCTCTTTTTTATTGCTGTAATTTGCCGGGCTGTCTTGAACCCGCTCATGATGAATAAAGCGGATTTTCAATCCGATATGCCCTGAAAATAGTGCATGAGTTTCTCTTTCTGCAGGGTACGGACTGTTTCCTGCGGCTGTTGAAACGGACATTCCCGGCAGATGTACCAGCTTTCAGGGAAAAGAGTTCTCCGGTTTTCAGACTTATCTTGAGCAGTCTCAAAAGCTGGCGGCGGTTTCTGCACGGGTGGATATTTCGGCAGGCTTTCCGTATGCATAAAAAGGTTTTCAATGATGCAATAAAGTTCGGCACAAATTCTTGGTTATCAGAATTTACGCTTGACTTCCGGATTGAAAATCCGGCATATCCTCGCTTTCCATGAAAGGCAACAAAACAGGCTCCCGATTTTAGGGAGCCTGTCTTTAAAGGAAAGAGCGGTGCAAGCCTGCTATTTAACCCATTTTCCCGCGCCTTCCGGCAGCCTGCCGTCAGAGACGGGGCCGTAGCGGGTGGATTCCGTGTTGCCCCAGAGGGGGACGCCTACGATGCGTTTCCACCAGCGGGACATGCTGGCTCCCGTATAGCAGCCGAAGCTCCAGCAGTCGGACTGCGGCGTGAAAATATCCCGCCGTATCCTGTTCAGGTCCGTCTCATGGATCCATTCCGTGGAAACGGCCATGATATTGTTGCCGTAGTCCAGCATCCACGCATAGCAGTTGGAATGGCCGAAGTAGTAAAAGGATTCCACCTTGTCGCCGTGGAAGCGCGGGGAGGAATTCAGCGCCCGGATGGCCTGGTCGGCGCTGTTTACCCAGACGAGCCTGATTTTATACTTGGAAGCCAGGTCCGCAATCCAGCGGGTGTAAGGTTTTCCGTCTTCCTTCCCCCGGGTTGCGTAACCGGGGCGGTAAACAATCCAGGTGATTCTGGCGGCAGGATCTTGCTGCTGGATCTGGGCGATGCGGATGGTGGAGGCCCTTACAAAGTTGGCCCACCAGTTGTCATGCCTGTCAGGCTGTATTCTCAGCCCTTCCCATTGCCTGAGTGCGGGGCCGCCGCACATGACGACGTGAACGGCCCGGGACAGTCCCGTGCCGCCCAGCAACAGGGCCAGAGCGAGAAAAAGGCGTGAAAGCATGCCCGCACCCTACCTTTGCTCCCCGTATCTGTCAATCCGGCGGAGCGTTTTTTGCGGGAACAGACGCGCGTGAAAAGACAAGGGAGGGGGTTCATGTACCCTCAGCAATTCACCACGTTGACGGCCAAGCCGCCCTGGGCGGTCTCCTTGTATTTGGATTGCATGTCCCTTCCGGTGTCCAGCATGGTGCGGATGACCTTGTCCAGCGGGACAAAATGAGCGCCCGTGCCGCCCAGGGCCATGCGGGCGGCGTTGATGGCCTTGATGGCGGCGATGGCGTTGCGCTCAATGCAGGGTATCTGGACGAGGCCCGCAATAGGATCACAGGTGAGGCCCAGATTGTGCTCCATGCCTATTTCCGCGGCGTTTTCCACCTGGTGGGGTGTTCCCCCCAGGTACTCCGCAAGAGCGGCGGCGGCCATGGAGCAGGCTACGCCCACTTCTCCCTGGCAGCCTACGTCCGCGCCGGAAATGGAGGCGTTTTTCTTGTACAGGATGGCGATTCCCCCGGCGGTGAGCAGGAAGCGATGCACGGCATCCGGATACGGGGAAACGCAGAATTTGGTGGCGTAGTTAAGAACGGCCGGAACAATTCCCGCCGCTCCATTGGTCGGAGCGGTAACGATGCGGCCGCCGGCCGCGTTTTCCTCACTTACGGCAATGGCGTACAGATTGATCCAGTCCATAATGGAGAGAGGGTCTTTCAAGGCCGATTCTCCGTGCACCAGAAGATTCTTGCGCAAAGTTTTGGCCCGGCGCGGAACCTGCAGAACGCCCGGCAGGTTGCCGCGCGCGCTCATGCCGTTGGAGATGGACTGCTTCATCGTCGTCCAGATCAGGTCCAGTTTTTCACGGACTTCCCGTTCCGGGAGCATGGCGCATTCGTTCGCCATGACAATGGAGGAAAGAGGGCATCCGCGCTCATCAGCCATATGCAGCAGTTCCTCCGCGGATTCATAAGGAAAAGGAAAGGTTTCCCGGTCCCTTTCTTCCGGATGCAGAAGTTCCTGTTCGGAAGAGACGAACCCGCCTCCCGTGGAATAAAATACCGCGTCTTCCACCGGGTCTCCGTCCTGGTTGACGGCAGTGAACTGCATCCCGTTCGGATGCAGGCGCAGGGGCTGGTAGTGGGAAAGATCCAGGTCGCGGGAAGGAGAGAAGCGGACGTTTTTTTCTTCCGTGACGGACAACGTTTCCTGCTGGTGCAGGCGGGCGATTTTTCCGGGAATGCTGCGCGGCTCCACCGTATGGGGTTCTTCTCCCAGCAGCCCCAGCATGATGGCTGTGTCTGTGCCGTGCCCATGTCCGGTGGCGGCCAGGGAGCCGTAGCATTCGCAGCGGATGCCTGAGATTTCCGCCAAGTGCGGGGAGTGGCGTATCTGTTCAAGAAAGCGGTGCGCCGCCCGCATGGGCCCTACGGTATGGGAGGATGAAGGACCTATGCCGATGCTGAAAAGCTCAAAAATGCTGTAATGGTGCATGTCCGTTTTCCTGTAGCGGGGAAGGGCCGGAAATCCCGCTGGGAATTCCGGCCCGTTCCGAAAGATGGGGTTACAGCCCCAGCAGGTAGCGTTCCGCTTCAATCGCGGCGCTGCAGCCCATTCCGGCGGAAGAAATGGCCTGGCGGTAGTGAGGATCCGCCACGTCTCCGGCGGCGAACAATCCCGGCGTCCTGGTCGCCATCATCCCTGTTTCCCGGATGATGTAGCCGGCGTCGTCCCGGTCCACCAGATCTCCCAGGAAAGAAGTGTTCGGCGTGTGCCCGATCGCCATAAAGACGCATTTGACGGGAAGTTCCGTTTCATCACCTTCTACTACGTCCTTCAGCATGACGGCTTCCAGTTCTCCCTTGTCGTCCGTCTTATAGCTTACGATGGTGGAATTCCACATGGGGAAAATCTTTTCATTGGACAGCGTTCGTTCCGCCATGATTTTGGAAGCGCGGAGCGTGTCGCGGCGGTGGATCAGATACACCCGGGAAGCGAAGCGCGTCAGGAACATGGCTTCTTCACAGGCGCTGTCTCCTCCGCCTACCACGCACACAGGCACGTCCCGGTAAAAAGCTCCGTCACAGGTGGCGCAGGCGGTGAGGCCGTGGCCTACCAGCCCTTCCTCTCCCGGGATTCCCAGATAGCGGGCGGATGCTCCCGTAGCCACAATGATACTCCGGGTTTCGTAATTCTGGCCGCTGGTCTTCACGGTGAACAGTCCGGTGGCTTCATCCCTGACGACGCTCTTGACGTCCTCATATGCAAACCGGGTGCCGAACTTTTCCGCCTGCTGCTGCATCAGGAACATCAGGTCCGGCCCCATCACGCCGTCCGGAAAGCCGGGGAAGTTTTCCACTTCCGTCGTGGTGGTCAGCTGTCCGCCGATTTGGGAACCCGTGATCAGAAGCGGAGAGAGATTGGCGCGGGCGGTGTAAATGGCCGCCGTGTAACCAGCGCAGCCGGCACCGATGATAATGACTTGTTCGCTCATAATAGTATATATGTCCGTTGCCATGGTAAAGGGCCCGTGCCCGTTTTGCGAGTAGATTTTGCGCTATGCGGAGACAATGCAGAGGCCTGCAATCCGGCAGTTGCGGGACGGGTTCCGGCAGTGGCGGAAAAGAACTGCCTGCATGTATCCCTGGCGACGGTCTGCAATATTCTGGCCCTGTCTGCGGGAAGATTGCTTAGCCGCGTCCCTTTCAAGGACAAGCGGCCCGGCAGGCCCAGCGGAGATTTTCCGAATAACGTGAAGTAGATTACGCATGCCGTCAGGTAGCTCCCTTCCTCCGTCGGGTGCCGGCCGTCAGGCTGGTACAGCTGAATGCCTGGATGGCGTTTGAGGCAATTCTCCCAGGCAATGCCCACGGGGGCAAGCGCTGCTTTTTCCCTCCGGGCAAGTTTCAAATACGTTTCAAGAAGAGCCTTTTGCTCCTGCGGGTCCGGAGTTCCGGAAGCTCCTCTTTTCCCCCACGTCAGCATCAGGATGGGCGTTCCTTTGGCGGCTCGTACCAGAGAGCACCATTTTTCTCCGAACTCCATGGTTCGTTCCGGAGCCCGGACAGGTGTAGCGCTTTGGTCCTGGAGAATAACGAAGTCCCATGCCGTTCCTTCCATGTTGTTGCGGGCACGCCTGTCATTCCAATGGGACTGGAGGGATGCTGCCGGAGCCGCGTGCATGTGCACGTCCGGCCGCAATCCTTTGGTGTCTGCCATGGCTTTAACCATGGCGGGCATGCGGTTGAAAAACGTATAGCTGTTTCCCAGAAAGAGAATACGGCTGCCGGAGCGTGCAGGAACACAGCACGGCCAGGAGGGGGATGCGGGCGGCTCTTCCCGGGCCTGGAGAGGGCGGGGGAAAGCTGCCCAGGAAAAAATCAGCAGCAGGAATATCTTGACGGGCGGCATCATGGCTTTAGACGGGTTTCCATGTTTCCGGAATAAAATTTCAAATGGAATTCATGGCGTGAGCAGGATCTTTCTATACATCAGGTAAAAGTAAATTCATAGAGATAAAAGAGAACATGGAATGCCTCTGTTTCGGCATCCCTTGTACAGGCGCCGGGGCTGCCGTCAATCCCGGCAGGCAGACGGGGATTTCCTTGTCTCCGTATCGCCGCGCGAAGGTATTTTTCTTCCTTCTCCTTGATTGGGAAGCTCTGCATCAATTTAAGTCTGAACAACTGGTTGTATGACTGGGGAAGACTTTCCGGAGGACTTGCCGAAAGGAGACGGGTGTGGTTGGATATGGTTCATGAAGTCTGAATCGCTGACCAAGCGCCGTGTGACGGGTGTGGATGATCCGCTGTTCCTGGATTCTCTGGATATTTACCGGACAAGCTTTCCGGTGCATGAACAGCGGCGGATACAGGATTTCCCGTTGGCGTTTCAAGACCCCGGTTTTTGTTATGAAGTATTTTTAAATGGGGAAGGCCGGGTGGTTGCGATGCTGGTGACGTGGCGTCGGGAACAATTCGTGTATCTGGAGTATTTTGCCGTGGATGCCTCCCTGCGCGGCCAGGGCGCCGGGCAAAGGATTCTGGAAGAATTGAGGGATGCGTTTCCGTACAAGGTTATTTTGGAAATTGATCCTCCGGAGGACGGGATCTCACGCCGGCGGCTGGGGTTTTATCAGAGGCACGGCTTTGTCCCCAATCCGCAGTTTGATTATATCCATCCTCCTTATACGGATGAGGGTGAACCTTTCCCGCTTCTGCTGATGACGCATGGAGATTTGCTGGATGAGGAGACATACCGGAGCTTTGTGGATTTCCACCATCGCCACGTAGTGGCGAGGTGAATGAATGGCCGGGGAAATCCGCGCCATGGGGGATTTTTCCCTCTTGAAGCAAATTATCCTTGGGGGGCTTTTGCCGATATGAGCCTGTAGGACATCAGGCTCATATTGCGTTTTGCCTGTTTGTGGAACTCCCCTTAGCCTGTATTTTCCGAATCAGAAGAGCCGTTCCGCATTTTTGGGAGACGGCTTTTTGAAAAATGCAGCGGGTTGGGATACACCGGAAGACTCAGCTCCATGCCCGGTCCACGGCTTCCCTCTCTTCCGGGGCAAGATATCTGGAGAGCCGCTCTTCCATGCGCAGCCTGTATTCGGGAATACTCCAGGAATGGAGCGGCTGGACGGCGGAATTGGTGAATTGCCAGGAGGGAACGGGAACGACCACGTCCAGCACTTCTCCGGCTCTGGAGGGCATCCCGGCCAGTACCGCCGCAATGGTGGAGGAAAGCTCCGGATGTTCATCCAGAATATCCAGCAGCCATCCGCAGCCCAGGTCCGTGGGAATGGCCTCCGTTTCGGCCAGCAGGTCCGCGAGGCGCCCGGGAGGGAGATTTTTGGAAATGAAAGACAGATAAGGGGCAAACCGCATGTCTCCCAGGCTCATCAGGGCGTCCAGCGCCGGAGCCATGGATGCCTGTCCGGGGCAGGGAGAGGCGCAGATGACATTCGCCAATCCGGCAATTCCGGGAAACCGCTCCTCCGGCTGGGGCGCGGCCAGCGTATAAATAAGGAAAGCGGATTGCCTGCGGATATCCGGCGCCTCATCCGCCATGGCAAAAGGCAGCAGGGCCCTCCATCCGTCCCCTTTGCGCTGCCGGATAAAAGCTGCCAGTTGCAGAGCGCATTTGCGGCGGGCGTCCGGAGCGCAGCGGGATTGGAACATGTTGTAAATGATGACGCCTTCTTCTTCTCTTCCCGTTTCATTGCAGGTGACCAGCCCGTAGGCGATCATGGCCAGAGGCCATTGATCCGAACCGATCTCCCCCCTGCGGGAGGGATCCGTGACGAGGGCGGCAAGCCGCTTGATTTCCGACAAAGAGCTGGTTTGATCCTGAAAAAGGCCCATGCCCGCATGATAGCCGGAGGCGGAAACCTGCCAAGGAAAAACAGTGGACTGCTTACAGGACTCCGGAGTTTTCCGGTGAACGCTGTTGAGGCATGTTATTGAGTACGACCGGCGTTTTATCCTTTATTTATTGGCATTCCGGCTCGCGGCTGGACAGGAATTCCGTATTTTTTGCTGAAGCTTTTTCCTGTGTTCCTCCCCGCTTTTCCCCTGGTAGAGGTAGGCGGTGTTGGAGTTGTATCCAGCCGTTCGGTCGATGAGGTCGAGAACCTCGCCGTCTCCGTATCCCGCCTTCCTGATGTATTTGACGACTTTCCCGGCCTGGTCGGGGAAGTACTTCACCAGCATGGGCACAAATATTTTTTCCATAAATCCGGAAACATAGCTATGATACATGCTGTTTCTTGACGAAAATGTGACCAGATTGTTCCATCGGTGAGTCCATTCGTAATCTTTAATGTCAGAGCCGATGACATTCCCGTCCGGATTGGCAGGATGGGAACGTATTATTTCATCTTTCAGCGCTGTCTCTTTTTTTCCGAAATCAGGGAGGTGCAGAGATTTCAGCCTTTTAATGATGGCGGCGGCGTAAGCGGCATGGAGATGTTTCAGCCGTTGTTCGTGGATGCCCAGGTTGCGCGACATCTGTTTCGTATCCATGATGGAGAGCGCGGAAATGACTCTTGATTTGGCGGCAATGTCGTTGTCCCGCTCGTCTTTATAAGGCCATGGCTGAGTGCTGTCGTAATCCGGAGCTTCATACATGGGGGCTCCGCTGATCAGATAAAGGCTCCAAATCATGTCGCAGGCTTCTTCCCGTGTCATCACGCCGTCATGCTGCAGTTTGTTGATTGCGGTCAGAACCGTTTTGGCGTGCTGATAAAATGCTTTCAGATCATTTTGTTCCAGCAGGCTTTTCAGGAGCGGAGCATGCCCTTCTGTACTTCTCCGGATATGGATGGAATCGGGCGGCATGAGTTCATGATCGAATGAATGTCCCTCCGCGGAGGAAAGGCTCCATCCGAGGCAGATGAAGATGATTATATGGAGAACGTGGTTCACCGTCTTGTCCGGGTTGTTTTTCCTGGTTGGGAGGGGGCGGATGGCGCAATGAATGAACATCCGGCGTCACTCTCCGCTCTGTTTCCGCTGAAGCTTTTTCCTGTGTTCCTCTCCGCTTTTCCCCTGGTAGAGGTAGGCGGTGTTGGAGTTGTATCCAGCCGTTCGGTCGATGAGGTCGAGAACCTCGCCGTCTCCGTATCCCGCCTTCCTGATGTATTTGACGACTTTCCCGGCCTGGTCGGGGAAGTACTTCACCAGCATGGGCACAAATATTTTTTCCATAAATCCGGAAACATAGCTATGATACATGCTGTTTCTTGACGAAAATGTGACCAGATTGTTCCATCGGTGAGTCCATTCGTAATCTTTAATGTCAGAGCCGATGACATTCCCGTCCGGATTGGCAGGATGGGAACGTATTATTTCATCTTTCAGCGCTGTCTCTTTTTTTCCGAAATCAGGGAGGTGCAGAGATTTCAGCCTTTTAATGATGGCGGCGGCGTAAGCGGCATGGAGATGTTTCAGCCGTTGTTCGTGGATGCCCAGGTTGCGCGACATCTGTTTCGTATCCATGATGGAGAGCGCGGAAATGACTCTTGATTTGGCGGCAATGTCGTTGTCCCGCTCGTCTTTATAAAGCCATGGCTGAACGCTGTCGTAATCCGGAGCTTCATACATGGGGGCCCCGCTGATCAGATAAAGGCTCCAGAGCATGTCGCAGGCCTCTTCCCGCGTCATCGTTCCATGGCGCCGCATGGCGTTCAATTCTGACAGAACTGTGTTTGAGCATCCATAGAATTGTTTAAAATTTCCTGATTTTAAAAATTCTTTTAATTTTTTTGATTTTTCTCCCATTTGCCCGCGAATATGGATGGAATCAGGAGCCGGGAGTTGGCGATCAAATCCGGTTTCTTCCCCCAGGGAAGTTGAACAGCCAAGATGTATGACGGCAATCGCGTAAATAAAATATTTCATCATTTTTTTAGGTTTATTTATTTTGACTGGTTGATAAATAAGTGCTTATTATTTTTTTCTGTGGACCTGCTGACGGAACAGTTGAATTTGGAAACCGTCGTCGTAGCTATTTCGTTGACGACGTCAATCCAGTCGTAAAAAAAATGCTGTTCAACAGTCTGGATGGTTTTTACATCTTTCCCGTCGACATTGATGTTCCAGTCGCAAATCCATTTATAAGTTTGCGGCAAGTCGTAAAATCTTAATTCCGAAATGAGTTTTTTGCTTCCAATATTGTCAGATAGCCTGTTTTTGTTGTCAAGGCGTACTGGTGCAGGATTGGGATCATGTGGGGCTGCCAGGCTGCCTTCAGCCGGGGCGGGAACGCAGCCCTTATCCCGTTCAATAATATGGACATTTCGAAAATTCACGCTTGTAGGGAGGAACGTTAATTCCAGGACAGCTGATGCCCCTGCCATTTCTTGATCACCATCCTTTGGCAGATCAAAATAAATGACTCCTCTTTTATTAAAATCCGGATGATTTCTGTCATATGATTTCCGTAAATGTTTTGCGCTGATCCCTTCGGGAACAATGGCTGATAACGTGATTTTCGCTTCTCTTCCTTCTTCCGTGACTGCTTTAACGGTAATGTCGCCTCCTTGGGAGAGATCGTTTCTAATAATCAATGTTTGAATGACAGAGTTACTTTTATTTTGAAAAGAAGCCAGATTTTCTCCTTCTTCAATTGTCCATTCGATCTGGGATGGGTCTCCAATGAGCTGGGGCTTGTCTGAAACCAATATTAGAAAAACTGTTTCACCTATGCCCAATTTCTTTCTTTTTTGATCGTTCTCTTTCTCTTTTTCAGGTACGGAGCCTTTTTCTTCTTCTTGAATATAAATTTGGGCAGAGTACTCTGCTGCCTGCGATTCGATGCGCAATACCTCATTTGCCAGTAAAGGCGCTGTGAAGCAGAGGCCCAGCAGCATCATGGCGAGATGGCGTTTTGCCGGCATTCCCGGGGATAAGACGTATTTTTGGAAGAATGGGGCGGATGCCCGGATGATGGCGTTCGCGTTCATGTTAAAATTCTCTGTGCTGGTTACCGGTTCTGCCGCAGGGGCGAGACTTTATTGCCGCTGATTTTGTTGATCAATATTTCCCCTTGATGCTTTAATTTTTTGTCATTCCATATTTCCAGCAGACGGCGGTAGGTTGCCACATAGTATGTGCGGGTCTGTTCTCTTTTTTCCAATGCCGTGATGGCGCCTTCCATCATGCCGGCGGAGTATCTTTTCATTTTAGGCGTCCATGAGGCATTGTTCCCTTTCCTGGCCCAGACGGAAAGATGCTTCCCGATGAATCCCTCCCTGTATTTGATTATCTTGCCGATTTCAGGGCAAGCCGCCACGAGTTTGTTCCAGCACAGCCTCGTGAAAAGTTCCTCCGCCGCGGGAGAACAGTCAGGGTCCAGGAAACAGGCGTACAGTTCATAGGGATTGACCTTGCTTTCCCGTATTTTGAGTATGTTTACCGCTGCATGATGGAGGAGGTTGTGTTCATGGGGCATGGCCTGCGCCAGTTCTTTAAGCAGGGTGAGTTTTTGCCGGTCATTGATTCCTTTGGCCTTCATGCTCAGGTAACGACTCCATGCCGGATAATTAAATGGGTTCATCTTGCAGGCTTCTTTCAGCAGCAATTCCCGTTGGACGGGACGCGGAGAGCAGTCAGATAAAACCGTCATCAGGAAGGATTCTTCCGCCAGACCGTGATGAATGAAGGCATTGTAAGCCGGGATGAGCTGGACGGGGCCGTTCCAGGGTATTTGGCTTTTTCCCGTTGACCAGTTCCATCCGCTGATGTTGTTGCCGATTTTCCAGTGTCCGCCGGGGTGTTTCCAGATAAAGGCGCAGTGTCCCGGCTGCCCGATGGCCCACGCGGGGACGCCTTTGGCTCTCAGAAAGCCTGCCGCTCCTTTGGAGACGGCTCCGCACACGCCTCCGTATTCCGTATAAAGCTTTAATGTGACCGGTTTGTGGTCGTAAAAAGCGGCTCCGGCATGAACGCTGACTCCCTGAAGGTTTTTCCTGCGATAGGGGATGAACCCCATGAATTTATTTCCAGCCTGTTCGGGAGGGATCTGTTTTTTCTCTATGAACTGCTGGGCCCAGGACAGGTCTTCCAGGCTCTCTCTGCCACGGAAAACGATGGCCCATTCCCACGGCTGCATCGTGTCCGCCTGGGGATGGCATGCGGATTGGAAGTAGGATTCCCGGTAAAAATTGAATTTGGACAGGCATTCTTCAGGAGGGATGACATTTGAGGCAAGCCCTGCCCCCAGGGCCATGCTGGTTTCAACGGGGCGGAGCGTTTTATTGTTCGCGTTCCAGATGCGGTAAAATATGGACAGGGTTTGTTTGCCGGCTGCCCCGGATAGGGCAAGCATTCTGAAGACTTCCGGGTGGGTGGAGAGCCATTTCCTGAATGACTCGTCCTTGAGTTCATGCTGCGTGAACGGTTCTCCGTTTTCCGCGGCGCTGAAAAATTGGTACAGGTGGCATAACAGGGCGACTTGCGGGGCGTGCGCCATGGCCCGGATTTTATCCGTGTCAAGGTTTGCGGTTCCCAGTTTCCTGCACAGAATATCCCGGGCTTTTCCGGAGATGAACGAGGAACGTTCGGCTGAAAGTAGTGTCTGGATATCCGGTTCCTGCGCTGACGCCTGGATAACGGGAAAGGCTGCCAGGGGGAGCGCTCCTAAAAGGAGAATTCGGAAGAGATGATTCATGGGAGAGGGGCGGAATTATATCCATACCTAATATAATCCATCATATGGCGACAAGATGATGAATTGTCAACAAAAATACTTTTATTTCTTGGGAAAATGATTGAACGAAGAATCAATGGAGATAGAAACCCAGTGAATGAAGAGGCGCCGCGAAACCATGTCCGCCCGTTGAATGGAGGCGTCAAGGGCGGATCAGGTTTCCCATATTGCTTTGGACCAGGTCAACCAGGTTGTTGACGGTCATGCCCAGTTCCTGCGCCGCGCGTCGGTAAAGTTCCGGAAGGGTTTCCGGATGCCCGTCCGATTCCAGCGCCAGCCGATGGAGCGGTATGGAGGCAAGGAGTCCCGGACGTTCCATTTCCCGCAGCCCTACGGAAAGAAGCCAGTTTCCCGAAGGAAATTCCGTGCCGGGATGCAATGCCCCCGTCCAGCCGTGCAGAACAATGTTCAAACGGGGATATTTTTTCAGCATTTCCGTCAGCGTGCCCCATGCGCGGCAGCAGTGCAGGGAAGCGGGGCGGTCCAGACGCACGGCCAGTTCCAGATGCCGTTCCAGCGCTTCCTTCTGAAGAGGCAGCCCCGGGATGCCGCGCCGGCATTTGTCCAGCCCCGTTTCCCCAACGCCCGCATGGGGGATTTTTTGCAGAAGGGATTCCAGTCTGGGCATTTCCTCTTTCCATTCAGCCGGGTTCAGGAACCAGGGATGAATGCCGAAAAAGGGGGTAACATGTTCATCCCGTTCCGCCAGAAGGGCCACCTGTTTCCAGTCCGCCGGGGAGGTGCCGCAGATGAACCGCGGCGCCGTGCCGGAAGCGGCTGTAGAGGAATGGGTGTGGGCGTCCGGCAGATTCATCGTTGCTTAATGGGACAGAGATGGCGCGTCCGACGGTTCAATAATATCAAAACTCTGCTTTGCCAGGCGCACGGCGGCGGCGCCCGTTTCCATTTCATCATGGATGACGTTGGCGATGCCCGCGTGATGCAGGGAAGCCACTTCCGAACGGAATTTGGCGCGGGCGATCACCGTGATGTCCGCATTGGCGCCCTTGATCTGCATGTAGGTGGACAGGGCCGGGGAAGGGTCCGGGAATGTAAAGGCAATCAGCCGCGCGGTACGGACGCCCGCCAGGTCCATGGTGATTTGGTGCTGGATGTCTCCCAGAAAGGCCAGATGGCCGCCGTTGAGCAGGGATTTGACGGTGTCCGCATTCAGGTCGATAATGATGCAGGGGATGCCGTACTGGGACAGGCTTTCATGAAGCCTCCTGCCTACGGGGCCGTAGCCGCAAATGATGGCATGGTCCCTGATGCCTTCCATGCGTGTGATCAGGGTTTCCACGTTGAGGCGTTCCCGTTTTGTTTTCAACCCGGGAATGCGCACCAGCAGCGGGGTGAGTTTCCGTGCCGCCTTCATCAGCAGCGGAGTCATGCCCATGGAGACGGCGGCAATGGCGTAAACGTTGGTGGTCACCAGCGCCGGGATGGGGGATATTTCCTGCATGAAAGGGATGAGCACCAGGGAAAATTCCCCCACATTGGTGAGTGCGGTGGAGGCCATGATGCCCATGCGCCCGGGAATTTTCAGGAAGCTTGCGGCTGTAAGGCAGGCTACGAATTTGATCGCGAGGACAAAGGAGGCGAAGGTCGCCACCTGGCCGATGTGTTCCCATAGTCCATCAATGTCAATCAACAGCCCGGCGGAAACGAAGAAGATGGTCAGGAAAAGGTCCTTGAAGGGGAGCACTTCGCTAAGAACCCGGTGGCTGTAGTAGGAGCTGCTGACGAAGAGGCCGGCGGTGAAAGCGCCCAGGGCGATGCTCAGGCCCAGCAGACTGGCGAGCATGGCAATTCCCGAGCAGATGGCGAACACCATCAGGGTGAAGAGTTCCCGGCTTTTGGTCCGGGCGACGGCCAGCATGATGCGCGGAAGCAGGTAGCGGCCGATCAGCCAGGCGGCTCCCAGAAAGACAAGCCCCCGCAGTACGGCCATGCCGATGTTGAGCGCTGTTTCCCATGAGTCGGGCGCGGCGGTGAAGATCTGCGGCATGATTGCCACCAGCATGATGGCGGCGATGTCCTGGAACAGGGCAATTCCTACCGCCATTTTTGCCCCGGAGGTTCCGCTCAGGCCGAATTCCTGGAAGGATTTCAGCGCCACCGCCGTGGAGGATAGTCCCATAATGGCCCCGACCGTCAGGGAGTGGCTCATGTCCATGCCTGTGGCGTAATGAAGCCCCAGGCCGAAAGCCGCGGTACAGATGAACATCTGAATACCTCCGCCGACCAGAGCGGTTTTCCGCAGGTGCTTGAGTTCATCAACGGAAAATTCAAGCCCCAGCGTGAACATGAGCAGGATAATTCCTACCTCGGAAAGAGCCTGGATGCTGACGTCGGAATTGGGGATGTGGTCCAGAATGCCGCAGTTGGCCAGAATTACCCCGCAGATGAAGTAGCCCGCCAGCAGGGACTGCCGGAAGTGGGCCAGAATGAGGGCAATCGCGATGATTCCCATGAAGACGACAGTAAGCAGAATGAAGAATGGAGGCGCGTCATTAGGGCCTCCGGAGGCCAGCAGAGAGAGAACCATGGCGGTCAGGTCGGGAAGTTAGGGAATGGTAATGAGGTTGATTTCCGGCGGGCAGTTGAAGCGGCCCGGCCCTATATAGCCTATGCCGCGGGTGACGAATACCTGCTTGTCCTCATAAGGATGAAACCCGGAGTGCATGGTTTCCCCTTCCGACGCCAATAGCGGGGTGGAAAAGAAAGGCAGTTTGATTTGGCCTCCATGCGTATGGCCGGAGAGCATCAGATCCCAGCGGTAATTTCCCAGCAATTCCCTTCCTTTGGGGTTGTGGCTCAGGACGATGGTTGGCATGGGCGAGTTTTCCTCCAATTCGCGCGGGCTCATGCACCGGTCCGGGAAAAAGTCACCCTCCCGCAGGTCTCCCAGCCCCACCAGTTTGAATTCCACGTTTCCCAGCCTGGGGATGGAGACGAAGGCGGCGGAATTCCTGAGCAGTGTGAAGCCCCCTTCCTTCAGGACGCGTTCCACATTGTCCGCAAGGGCCATGTCATGGTTGCCCAGACATGCGTAGGCCGGGGCGACGGAGGAGAGGCGTTTCATCTGGGCGATGTAGTCGCCTGCATGAGTGACCCGCAGAAAATCCGTGTACAGATCTCCCAGAAACACGATCATGTCCGGTCTGGCCTGTTCCGCCATTGTTGCCGCTTTTTCCAGCAGGGGCAGATTGGTGTGGATATCCGACAATACCAGGATACGAAGGCCGGAAAGGCCGGGTACGCATCCGGCAGGGGCCGTGTTTTCATTAAATTCCAGATGATTGGCTTCCCAGTGCATGTAGGAGGCCAGCAGGGATCCCAGCAGAATGACCGCCGCGGCCGCATACAGGAGCTTGCGGAGCTGGGAACGCTTTTTGGAGAAAGGGTGGGTGGTCATGATAGAGAGGGGTTGAGAATGGCCAGTTCCGGCAGGGTGAATAATCCGTTGCGGCGCACCAGCTTACCGTCCAGGTAAATATCTCCGCCCCCGGCCGCTTTCGTCTGGATGCATACCATGTCCCAGTGGATGCGGGACTGGTTGCCGTTGTCCGCCACGTGGTAGGCCTGCCCCGGCGTCAAGTGGAAGGAGCCGGAAATTTTTTCGTCAAACAGGATGTTGCGCATGGGGCGTGTGATGGCCGGATTGACGCCGAAGGCGAATTCCCCCAGCCTCCGCGCGCCGGGGTCTGTGTCAAGAATGGTGTTGAGCTCCCCTGTTTTATCTCCCGCTTCCGCATGCACGACCAGTCCGTTTTTCAGCGTCAGGCGGATGTTGTCAAAGGGGATTCCCTGGAACAGGCTGGGCGTATTGAAGGAAATGTGGCCGTTGGCGCTGTCGATGACGGGGGCGGTGAACACTTCTCCGTCGGGCAGATTGCATTCCCCCGCGCACGGGATGGCAGGCAGCCCCTTGATGGAAAAGGAAATGTCCGTTCCCGGTCCGGTAATTTTCACATATTCAGCCTTTTCCATCATGGCGGCCAGCTTCCGCATGGCGGGACGCAGGGCGGCGTAATCCATCAGGCAGGTGCGGAAATAGAAATCCTCAAACTCTTCCGTGCTCATGGATGCCTGCTGGGCCATTCCCCCGGACGGCCAGCGCAGCCCGCACCAGCGCGTATGGCGGATGCGCCGCTGGGAGACGGGGTTCAGGGCTTTCATGGCGGCGGCCATATTTTCCTGTGGAACGGAGGACAGTTCAAAGGCGTTCCCCCCGCCGCGTATCTCAATGTAGGCGTCCATGTCCTCCATTTCCGCCAGGCGGTGGCGGCCGATGATGCCGTATTGTTCTTCCGTTGCTCCTGAAAGCATTTCCCGGTTCAGGCGGGACTGGTTCAGGCGCAGAAAGGGCATTGCTCCCGCATTCCTCGCCTCCCGGATGAGGGCTATTCCCATTTCCTCCGGAATATCCGTCAGTTCCAGCAGAACCCTGTCTCCGGGGCGCAGGGCTGTGGAATACCCTGCAAGCTGGGCTGCAAGGGCCTGAAAACGGGGGTCTCTCATGCCTTTATTAGGCAAATACGGCAGCCTTTTTGTCAAGCCGGAGACTTGCCACGGGCAAAAAACTGTGGTTTTATCCCCCGGATGTCCAGATTGCCCAAGTTAGGAATACTCGGTTCCGGTTCCGGTTCCAATTGCCAGTCCATTTATGATGCCATCCAGTCCGGTTCTCTCCGGGCGGAAATCGCCGTGGTGATGTCTGACAATCCGGACGCCTATATTCTGGAACGCGCCCGTTCCTGGGGCATTCCGGCGGAGGTTATTGACTGCGGGGGATTTAAAACCAGATTTCCGGAGGAATCCCAGGCATCCGTTGCCGCGCGCCTGAAGCAATACGGCGTGGACTGCGTGTGCCTGGCGGGATTCATGCGCCTGGTGAAACTTCCGCTGCTGAAGGAATTTCCTTCCCGCATCCTGAATATCCACCCTTCCCTTCTTCCAGCCTTCCCGGGGCTTCATGCCTGGGAGCAGGCTGTGAACGCCGGAGCTGCGGAGAGCGGCTGCACCGTCCATTATGTGGATGACGGAATGGATACCGGCCCCATCCTGGGCCAGGCTCGCGTGCCCGTGCTGCCGGGGGATACGCCGGAAAGCCTTCACGCCCGCATTCAGGAGCAGGAGCATACCCTTTATCCCGCCATGATCGCCCGCGTTCTGGAAACGCTGGCATGACCTGATTCTCCTTCTGGCCGGAAAGCAATCCGGCCTCCTGCCGGGAGAGGATGACAGGATGACCGATTCTCTTGTCTTGTGATATGAACGGAATCCGTTAAAAAGGAGTCCTCTTTTCAAAGAAAGGATAAAAATACCATGAAGATGAAACCTTCCATCGCCCTGTTTGCCGCTTCCGCTCTTCTGGCGGGTGTGGCAGGCGCGCAAGAAAAGGCCGCCGAAGCTCCGGCGGCCGACCAACCCAAACAAGAGAAAGAAATTACTGTGTCTCCCGAACAGATGAAAAAGGACCTGGGCTATTTTCTGGGTTTCCAGAGCGGTCAGCAACTTGGTTCCATTCCTACCCTGACCTTTGACGACCTGGACCAGGAATCCTTCCTGCAGGGCATCAAGGATGGCATGGTCCGCAAGCCCGCCAAGGACCAGGAACAGCTGAAACCCGCCCTGGATGCGTTCCAGAAGCAAATTGACGAACGCATTTCCGCCAAGGCCAAGGCCAATTTGGAGGCCAGCAAGAAATTCATGGAGGAAAACGGCAAAAAAGAAGGCGTCACCACAACGAAGTCCGGCCTCCAGTACAAGGTTGTGAACAAGGGCGGCGAAGAAAAGTTTGATGAAAAGAAGTTCAAGAACCCCATGTTCAAGGTGAAATACAAGGGCACGCTGCTGGACGGCACCGTGTTTGACGACACCAAGGGCAAGTCTGTGGAACTTCCTCTCCAGGTCATCCCCGGTTTTGCCGAAGCGCTGACCACGATGCCCGTCGGCTCCAAATGGATTGTCTACATTCCTTCCGAGCTGGCTTACGGGGAAAACACTCCCGGCGCTCCGATTGAACCCAATTCCCCGCTCATCTTTGATTTGGAACTGGACGGCATTTCGGAAGCTCCTGCTCCCCAGGGAGGCCCCATGAGCATTTCTCCGGAACAGCTTCAGGAGATGCTTAAGCAGAGCGGCGCCCAGCAGCAGTAAGGAAAAAATAGTTCAAGTCAGGGCCGTTCCCGGGAGGGAGCGGCCTTTTTGTTTTTATCTGTACCGCTTTCATCAGGAAAGCGAATGGGCAGACTGGGAATTTATAATCCTGCTTCTTTCCTTAATCTATGTATTTTACTTGTAATGAAAGAGTGATGGTTTTGTTTCTCTGGATATGGAGGTGGATATGCTGGACAGGCGGGGTTTATTATTTTCTATTATTTATTTAATACGAGTCATTTCCAAAAATAGACTTGCTAACGGATTATAAATCCGGGTATTACTGGCCACAATATCTTTGATCAGTATGAGACTTCATCTTCCTCCGTCTTTGCGTTCCGCCCTTCTCGCTTCCCTGGTTTCCTTCTCCGGCATTTACTCTTATTCCCATGCCGCAACCTCGGCGGATTTCTGGCAGATTCCCGATTTTGGCGGTCCTGATTTTACATGGACGGGGGATGGGGAAGGCGACGCCGTAGGGACGGCAGACAACTGGGAGGGAGACGCGGCGCCCTCCCGCGTGGACAATAAGGGTCCGCATTTGATTTTTAATGGCGTGGATGTGACGGTTACGGGAACGCCTCCCAATACCTCGGACGGAGGCGGTGTTTCCGTTACAGGGAACGGCATCGTATCCGTGGGGCTGGGACAATGGGGCGGCAATGTGTACGTGGAGAAGGGCTCCTCCCTTACCACATCCTTCAGCAACCAGATCAAAAATACGGAAGCGGAAGGCCATGCCAATATTTATGTGGACGGCATTCTGAACATGACGACTCCGGGAGGGAATCTCAATTTTGACAATGGCACTGGTTCCGGCAATCATTACTGGCATATCGGGCTTGACGGAATGGTCAACCTGTCAAACACCACCACAATTACCAAGAACGCCAAAACATGGAATGTGGAGGTAGTGGTTGCCAGCGCCATGGAAGAGCTTGCGGTCACCAATCGCGAGATGGTTGACGACGCCCTGATCACACGCTATTTCATGTCTACAGGGGCCGATTTGGGGGCATCCCTGGATTCCCTGCGTATTTGGAAGCAAACCGGGGATGATGCTTATGAGGCATTGACGAGGGTTGATTCCGCCGGCCAGCTGGGAGCGGGTAATTTCCTGCTTGTTTCCAACGGTTCCGGCATGTCCGTGCAGTACAAGGGGGAAGGGTATGATGCAGAAACTCTGGTGTGGAATTCCAACGGAACATGGAGCAATACGGGAACGGGCTGGTACAAGCAGGGTGACGGAACCAAGACGGATACTTCCTTCCTGAATGGGGATGCCGTCATTTTCACGGCGGCGGAAGGCTCCAAAACAGTCAATTTCTCTGGAGGGATCAATGTCTCCTCCATGACATTTGAGACGGATTATACGCTCCTGCCCGGGGAAGGAGCTACTCTTTTTGCCCAGGAAACGGTTTTAAGCAACGGCTCGTCCCTGACGTTGGGTGACGGGGATCACCGTTTTTCCGGTTTTGAAAGCCTGGTGACGGGTGGGGAAAATTCTTCCCTCACGGTTTACATGAAAACGGATGCTTCTTCTGCGGGAAGCGTCAATTTGCTGGAGGGTTCGGCCCTTCAGAATCTTTACGTTTATGGAGCTTTGAGACTGAGGGCTTCTTCCCAGTCGGGATCATGGATGCTTGGCGGAGCCAGCCTGCATATGATGGCGGGTTCTACCATGGTGTTCGGTTCCGATGCGGGGACATCCATCGGAGCGGGGCAAACGGTAATAGCGGAGGGCAGCTTGAATGTCTATGCGCAGAATGTTTCCGACAGCAACACGTATCTCTGGAACCTGGAGGGCGGCGAGAATGTCTCGACTGGAGATACGCTGACCTTTAACGGGACCAGCAATCCGACCGTGGCAGGGAATATCACATACGCCGGGAATATCGTATCTGGCGCCCAGACCGGTTCCACGGTGACGTTTACGGGAAATATCCAGGCGGAATCGTTCAAGGTAGCCCATTATTACGGCAGGGTTCATATGGCCGATAATGAATTGGAAGTCAATAAGCTGTGGGTCGGGGCCGGCGGTGGGTATGACAATTCCTTATATGGGGCTCTTGATCTTGATTCCGGCAATGTGACTACGGCAGGCCAGGTCCGGCTTGCCGAGCTGGGGCATGGGGTGCTTAATGTGAACCAGGGTTCCTCTCTGACTGTCACCGGCAGCAATGATACCCATAGCACAAGCGCCAGTTTCCTGCTGGCTCACTGGGCTTATTCAGGGGAACTTAATTTGAGGGGCGGTTCTTTGACTGCATTGCAGACCTCGATGCATCTGTCCTGGGATGGCACGGGCATTTTCAATGCCGCGTCCGGGACGGCCGATTTGCAGGGAATGGACTTTTGGGCTTCCGGAAGCGGTTCATTCCGGGGCAGTTTCCTGTTGGGTGGCGCGACATCCGGGGATGCCAGGGTGAACATAGGCTCTTCAGGCGTTACCAATGTGGCGGGAGCGGCCGTTATCAAACTGGGAGAAGGCACGCTGGGGGCTTTGTCCAACTGGGGTATAAGCTATAATCCGAATTTCACGGCCTCTTATATAGAACTTCTGGGCACGGTGAATGGGACTATCCTTGACACGCTGGATGCCAATGACCATGCCACGGGGCGTACTGTGACTTTCTCCAACGGGCTGAAGGGAGACGGTAAGCTCGTGAAGGTTGGCGACGGGGTTCTGGTTCTTAACGGAACAGCCCAGGCCCCGGTTCCTGCCGAAGGAGAAACGGCAGCCGTCCCCGGCTTTACCGGAACAGTGGAATTGAGGGGAGGCGGTTTGACGGTGAAGGATTCCAGCGTTATCGGGCAGGGGGCCTTGCTGATCGGAGGCGGCCTTACCGTGAACGTTACGTCCGCGGACGGGTATGTGCTGAATGCCGGTTCCACGCTGGGAGCCACGGGAATTTCCGGAGGAACGGCTACTTTATCCGCCGGGTTGACGTTAAACGGCGGCACTCTGAGCTTCAATTCTCTCGATTCGGAGACGGCGGCCCTGACCGTCAACTCCATTAGTGGCAGTGAGGCCACGGAAGTGCGGCTGGGTTTGTCTTCCCTGGAAACGGGGATTAGTTATGCCTTGCTTTCCGGAGCGGGGTTGACGGAAAGTTCTTTCTTTACTTTGGGCGGAGCTGCTGCGGAGTTGTACAACGGAACGTTTTCCGTCAGCAATGGAACTCTTTACGTCAATTTGAGCGACAAGGAAGGTTTGTTGAGGTGGAAGAGCGGCACCTGGAATACGGAAAGCTCGAATACCTCCTGGAGCCTTGACGGAACACCGTCAGCTTATGCCGATGGGGAGACCGTATATTTCTCCAATGGCGATGGCGTGGATAAAAATGTGACGATTGCGGGGAATGTCGCTCCAGGCAGAATCAATGTTTCCGGTACGGATTTCATTTTTACGGGTGACGGTTCCATTACCGGGGATACGACGCTGAACCTGCTGGACGGAGCTTCCCTGACCATGAACAATGCCAATTCCTATGCCGGGGATACCGTTCTTGGCGATGGCAGCAAACTCGTTGTCGGCAATGCCGGAGCGCTGGGCACCAGCACGGTCCTGTTGCAGGGAGATTCCGTTCTGGAACTGACCACGGGTACGTGGAACGGGTTGGGAACACGTTTGGACGCCAATTCCTCAGGCACGCTGAAATTGAGCGGGAACGCCTCCGGAACGACAACGGCCGCCCTGACTGGAGTCAGCTATGAGCTGGGAGCCAATACCACGCTGACCCTTTCCGCCGGAACCTATGGAAATACGATTACCGGGGCCGGTACGCTGATATCCGCGGTAGGAACGAATGTCCTTAATGGAAATGTTGATATTACAGGAGAGTACAGGGTGCTGGCAACCAACGGCACGGCATGCGCCTGGACGCTGGGGGCCGGCGCTTCCGTGACGGCGGGAAGCTTCATCGGCCGCTACGAGTACAATGGAACAACCACGCTCAACATCAGCCGGGACGCCGTGATGAACATTACCGGCACGCTGCGGATTGCCCGTGACGGAAAAGGCGTCATGAATATTGGTTCGGGCGGCATGGTGCTGGCCCAGACGCTGGATTTGGGGCAGAACTGGGATGGAGTAAGCGCCAAGGGCGCCACCATTAATCTGAATGGAGGTTCCCTGCTTCTTGGTTCAGGCGGCATGACGGCATCCGGAAATACCAATACGATTGCCCTGAACATGAACTCCGGGACGCTGGGGACGACGGCGGCGGAAGGCTGGTCTTCCGCCTACAATATGTCCCTTACTGGAAATGTGACGGTTGATACCCGCCAGTATGATGCGGAAACCAAGTCCTACCATGACCTGGCTTCCACCGGCATCACCCTAGGAGGCGCCCTTTCCGGAGCGGGCGGCCTGACGAAAACCGGTTCAGGCACCTTGACTCTTTCCGGGCAGAATACTTATACGGGCCTGACCAATGTCCAGGCCGGAACGCTGGCGTTTACGAATACGAACGCCATGGCCCTGGGCAGCATTTCCATGGGTGCGGGCGCCAGAATGACGACGGCTTCCGCTCTGACGCTGAATAGCGGTGCCACCCTCACTTTTGACATGACGGGCGTGGTGGCGAATGAGCCTGTCATCAATATCACGGCCGGGTCCCTGGCTATTGCGGATTCATCCTGTGCGCTGACTATCAATAATTATGGTGAATTGGAGGCGTCTAACTATGTCCTGGCCCAGTGGGCTGCGGATGGAAGCCTGACGACGGATTCCTTCACATGGGCGCCCGACATCACCAAGGAAGGGTTCGAATATTCCGTGGTGGTGGAAAACAACCAGCTTGTGCTGAAGGTTGCTGACGTCAGCGGGGACAATGGTTTTGTCTGGAACGGAGGAACGGACCGGAAGTGGATCAACACCAGTGTTGACGGCTGGACGACGAGGCTGACGGGGGCGGATACGCTGGATAATCAGGAAATTTACTTCTCCTCCGCAGAAGCGGGTGAAGTCAAGGTTTCCGGCATTGTAACTCCCAAGAGCGTTGTTTTCAACAGCGGCGCTTACACGTTGGTCAGCGATCCCGACAACGGGGGGTCTATTGCGGATTCCACAGCTCCCACCACGCTTACCGTGAACGGTACGGCTGAAGTTGCCTTAAACCTGGCCAATACCTATACCGGAGGAACGATACTCAACGGCGGCATTCTTACCATTGGAGCTGACGGAGCGCTGGGAACGGAAGGGGATATTACATTCAACGGAGGGACGCTGGCCTATGCGGATTCCGCCGCCGGTGCGGATGCGACAGGTTATGACATTTCCAGCCGTGTCAACGTGGGAGACGGAGGTTCCCTGAACGTTTCCGTGCTTGGCGCGGGGGATACCGTTTCCTGGGCCGGACTGACAGCCGATGTCATGGGGGCAGGCACTACCCTGACCAAAACGGGAGCGGGCACGCTGGCCCTTGGATATGCAGGAAATACCCTGGCCCACCTCACTGTGGAAGAGGGCACGCTTGCTTTCACGGGCGGTGCGACTATCGGCGTAAATCCGAACAATGCTACTATTGTCCGCGTCAGTGAAGGCGCTTCCCTTGCTCTTTCCGGCGGAACCGTCAACCTGCATGCCCAGCTCAATGGGGCGGGCACCGTCACTATCGGGACTGCGGATACTGCGGGACTGGTCAATATCTCCAATACGGGCAATACCAACTTCACTGGCCGCCTGGAACTGGTCGGCAACGGGGTGAATATGAGTACCAATGCCAACTGGGTGGCCTTTGGGGCAGGAAATACGCTGGGAGGCGGCACCGTTTTCATTGACGGCAAGGGCTTCCATTTTTCCGCGGGTACGACGGCGGCCAATTTTGAAATCGGCGCAACCCATGGCGCGATGCAGAACGGCTCCTCCGGCGCCACATACACTTTCTCCGGAAACCTTTCCGGTTCGGGCACGTGGGCCATGGCTGCGAACGTTCGGATGAACAATGTCCTCACGGGGTCCCTCAAGGACTTCTCGGGGACTCTGTCCACCAATGAGACTTCCGCCAACAACAATCGCCAGGCCTGGAACTTCGGTTCCGGCGGGGCTTGCGCCACGGGTGAAGGGAATTCCGTTTTTGGAGACGGCGCTATTCTGGGAGGTAACACGGGTTCCGCGGATACCGGGCTGGCCGCACAATACAACGTCAATTACAACAATACGGAACTGGTGTTGAATGCTCTGGTGCAGGGCAACTCCAGCCTGGCGCACGCAGGTACGGGCACTCTGATTCTGGATAAGGCCAATACTGCTACGGGAGCGCTCGGCATTACGAATGCCGGAGCCGTAGTCCAGCTTGGCGCGGAAGACAAGGCCGGCCAGTGGGCCGGCACCGTGCTGAATGGAGCGGGAACGCTGAAAATCGTCAATGGTGCGCTGACCTCCGCCATGACGCGGGCGGAAGGCGCCACGGCAGCCATCGTCGTGGACTCAGCCGCTTCTGTCAGTTTGGGGGGGACCGACGGCGGCATGCTCAAGGGCATTACGCTGGCTGCCGGAGGCAGGCTTGTCAACGTTTCCGGAGATATTACGGTGGGGGCGGGAGCCACGGAAACATTGAATCTTACCCTGGGGGCGGATAACGTCAACCAGGATGTGGCCGGGGCGGCCATCATTGACCAGGGAGACGGCAGGCTTGTCATCAACAATCCCGCCACAGTCAATCTGGACATTGACGCCATTGTGAACACGCTCGTCACCCATAAGGAAGCCGGTGCGGAAAGCTGGCTCACCCTGACGACCGGAACGCTGGAATGCGAAAACCTTGGCGATATCCAGTTCAGCAAGATTCTTTCCAATTACGGCATCCGCGTGACGGGCACCGATGGCGGAAGCCTGGTGCTCAGCGGGCAGGTCAGCGGGCTTTATATTGTGGATGATTCCTCTACTTCCGATCCTGATACCGTCACCAACTACGGCACGCTGGGGATGTACTCCGGCGTGGTGATTTCCCAGGACAAGACGCTTACTGTTCAGTTGGCTGGCGCTCCCGGCGATTCCGACGGGGAAGGCGCGGTCATCAACAACCTGCTGGGCGCTACGGGAAGCACTCTGAAAGTGGAAAACACCAGTGCGGACGGAGGCAACGCCGTTGTCATCCTCAACAACGAACGTCTGGAAACGGGATTGCCTGCTCCTGATGATTACGCCGGTGCGGATTCCATCATGGGCGGAAGCATCGTCGGGGAAAACGGAGTCACCTTTGTCAAGCAAAACACGGGCAAGCTGACAGTCAACGGTTCTTTTGTGTCGGACACCCTGCGTGTGGAAGGCGGTTCTCTCGCTCTTAACGGTGAAGGGAACAGCTTTAATCATGTGGAACTTGCCGGCGCAGAGGAAGGAGGCGTTCTGGACATCAACCGGAATACCGTCATGGGTGATCTGACGGACAGCGGCGAAGGCGCAGCCCTGAACATCGGTAGCGGGGCCTCCCTTTCCGTCAACGGCGCCAGCAGCCTTTCTTCCAGCACCATCCAGGGCAGCGGAACGCTGACCCTCCGTGATACGCTGGAAATTTCCGGAACAGCCTCCCTTCAGGGCGGTGTCCTTCTTGATCTGGCAAAAGATGACGATTCCACGGGAACGCTCGACCTCGGTTCGACATCCGGCAGCACCGTTTCCGGAATCGGCGGAGAGGGAACACTGAAGAGCGCAGGAGGCGTTTTGACCGTCAATACCGGTAATTCGGGCGGCGGTTCCGTTTTCAGCGGTACGCTGGAGGGACGCGGGCAGCTTAATATTTCCGGCAATGCCGGGCAGACGTTTGAAAACGTCATGACCGCTGCCGGCAGCAGCTGGGCAGTTAACAGCACGGGCCTTCTCAATATCCGGATGGGAGGGACGGTAGACAGCCCGAGAGCCAATACGGCGCTGACCCTCAGCAGTTTGACGCTGGGAGACGGTTCCAGTACGAACCTTACCTTCAACACGGACTACGCTGGCCCCATCATCAGCGTGACCGGAAATATCAGCATCAGCCAGGGCGCGGAAATAACTCTCAGTTCTACTGGCGGGAATGAACTGACTCTGGACGCAGACGGCAGTTATACGCTCATGCATGCGGACGGCACCATTGATTTGGGAGGAAGCGACAGGCTGGCTATCCTGCTGGATCCCTCCTCCTCCGCTTTCAAGAAATTTGAAAATGATGCGTACTTGGTGATGGAAAACGGCAACCTTGTTTTGATGGCTACGGCTTCCAAGGACAATAAATATGCCCGCCTTGCGGATACGTTTAATTCCAGGGCCGGAGCAGAACTTCTCTGGAACCTGCCCGGCGATCTTGCTGCGGATTCCATCCTCAAGAAGGTGGATGACGCCGTAGGAGCCCTGACGTCTTCCAACCCCTCGGAAGCGAAACGCGCCATGGCAGCAGTGGCTGGGAGTACGGTCAACGCGCTGGGGACGGCGCAAAGGGACGCCCTGCGCGACCAGATGGGCTGGATCAGGAACCGGACCACCCTCATGG
>OMCF01000012.1_pt1 | contig 94861 bp, 105 predicted proteins | sample 1673791 | NCBI WGS metagenome assembly OMCF01 (sample SAMEA103958127, study PRJEB25191) | human gut metagenome | biome: human-associated habitat [ENVO:00009003]; feature: intestine environment [ENVO:2100002]; material: feces | place: Germany | collected 2013/2015
CCTATTGTACCTATTGTACCTATTGTACCTATTGTACCTATTGTACCTATTGTACCTATTGTACTCAAATAATATTTAGGTATACCTAAAAATAAGCACAATTTAAACACAACCTCGCACAGTCACATTAGTACTCATAAAAAAAATTTTAAAATTTTTATTATACGAACAAATATTTTTTTATAAAAAAAAGTATGTTTTAGAAAAGGGGGAAATTTTTTGTATTCCCCGTTTTCTACTTTTTGTGTGAATTCTATATTGTAAGTATTTTTTGGAATTCTTTCACGTCCCATTCATCTAGGAATACCCTATCATATCTACGATATTCGAAATCATCAACGGTTCCGTCTTCTCCGGTTAGTTTATACCAGTTGGGTTTTGCTTTGGTTTGCGTTGTTAGTTTTCCTTTTTGTGTTCTTTTGTAGTAGATTAGGCTTCCTTCGTACCATCTGAACCAGTAGTTTTTGTAGAAGTTTTCTGCACAGCTTCTTAATAGTAAACCATCGTCTGGGTTAGCATTTAACATTTTCCCAGCTTCTAAACTGCTTCTTAAACTCCAGCATTTTACGAAGCTTCTTGTATCATATTCTTTACATGTATTTGCGAAGCGGAGGCGGTTTTCTAAACCAGTGTCGGTTAACCATAAATCATTCACTCTTAACACATCTATAATCATGTAATCATAATCTACAATGAATAAACCGTCGCCGAATCCTCCGCATTCTCCTTTTACAACCCTGTATGGACCGGTATAGTTCATGCAGATGACTGGCCAGTTTAAACCATCACATACTCTGTATGTGTGTGGTACGGGTATTCTTAGTTTTTCGTCTGGGTATAGTATGCTTTCTGATGCGAATTTTAAGTATTTTTGGCTTTCCACTAAATCTGGTTTGAATCTATTAAAAATATAACCTCTTCCTCCGAGGATTTGTTTGAATATACTTAGTGGGGAGTTTTGCATCATGTATAATTCCATTGCGAGGTCGTAGTTGAACCAGAATCCTCTGTAGATTAGGTTTAAGATGGTTTTAAAGTCAAGGGCTCCAATTAAATCACTTGTAGTACCATCACCCTCGCATTTTTTTTCGAAAATGTCTTTGCATGATGCTTCCATGTTTAATGGGAAATCCTCATCTTGGTAATCGTTACATAGTAATGCCCATCCGTATGGGTCGCATATTTGTCTTGTTATGCTGGGGTGGTATCCTTTTTGTGTTTTGTCGTAGAATACGGTTGCGAATTTGATGAATTTGTCGAATGTCATGTTACTGTAGCGTCTTACGTTTGCTATTTGGCTTGTGATACTGTATGGGTCCTCAATCATATGTTTTCCTCCTCTATTATGAATTTTAGTAGTTTTATGGCTAGTGTTACGTCTTCTTTAGTACCGGAGGAGTTTTCTAGGCTTCCTCCGATTAGGTGTATTAGTTTTTTTTGTTTTCCTAGTTGTTTGTGTTTTATGAAATACCTCATTATTAACCTCATTTTTTCATCATTCATAAAAACCTTTACTCCTCTTCTTTTTTGGGGCAAAACAGTAAGCATCCGGCTGATTTTTCCCCACTTTTGTGTACGTCATGCATACTGAAGAAACGGCTTATTTTGCGGGGTGTGATGCGTAGTTGGTTGCTGATTTTGTATTTTTCTCTCATTTTCCCCATTAATTGGTTGGCGGTGAAGCATTCATCGGTTAAGTAAACAATACGGATACAGGTCCAGTAGTAGTCTTCGTATCTTGCAATGTTTCTGTGGAAGTAACCGTTGGAGAATAAGTCGAAGTTGCTTAACCTGTTGGAGATGGTGTTTCTTTCCATGTTTAGTGTTCTTGCCCAGAATTGTACATTTGGGTGGAAACAAAACAGTAAGCATATATCGTCATTGAAGAAGTCTTCTTTTTTGAAACGGCCTTTCTTGTTTTGTAAATCATTGAAAACATTATAACCATAAATAGGGTTCAGTAAACCCCATTCTTTAATGTATTCATCGCATTGGTTATTATAATTATCTTCTTCTATGAGTTCCAGCATGAAATTATATTTTAACCAGTCTTTTTGCAATAAATCATTATAATGTTTTTTATCATCTAGTATATCATATAATAATGTTTTAAACAACCACTTGGGTAAGTGTGTTTTGCCCACGTATTTTTTATTATTATGTGTGTTGGTTAGTATGTATATGTACATTATTGGTTACCTCTTTTGTTGTCTGGGTCTCTTCCGTCTCGGTTTTTAGGGGTTAGTGGGTCGGTTTGTTGTTTTTGTTGGGTGTTGGCGTTTTCGTATTGTGCGCTTCTTACTGCGTATACTTCTTTTAATGTATGTGTTACGCCGGGTGCGCAGCCTCTGAATCCGAGTACGCTTCTTGCTTCGTCTAGTGTGATTAATCCTAATTCTATTGCACTTTTTATCCAGATTATGCTTTCTGATGGTAGTTCTGTTGTGGTTGGTGGGAATGCAATGTAAATATTATGGTAGTCTTTTCCACGTGTGTAGCCTTGTGTTTCGAGGAATGGGATATAGAAGCTTTCTGCTAAGAAATCATTTAAATTAGCACGATAATCATTGATTTCTTGTTGGAAGACAGCGGCTTGTGTTTTACCACCACTAAGGTTGCTGATTTGTCCACCAAGTAAACTTTCTGGGATACTTAACATTCCTAAATCACGACGAGACTGTTCTAAAATACTAATTAAGTGCCCAACATCATTTGCAAAACTTAAAGTACGAGGTTCAATACGGGCATCGCAAACAATATCATCACCAGCAGTTAACTGTTCATCTAAAACCCTACGGGCTTTATCAATAATATCATCTTTATTAATACCCATTTCCCCTTCAACATCAACTGCCCATTGTACTAATGGAATCGCATAACGGTCGAGGATTTCAGCTAAATCAACACGATTATTCAGGAATTGGTGTAAAGTATCTTGTAAATGGTTTACGATACTGTTACCGTAGAGTTCCCCAATATTAGGGTCATTACTGAAAACTTTAATATCTTCAGGTGGGATTTTAAAAGTATAACCACCATATGTATAATTATAATATTCAATATCCCCATATTCAGGACCCGGTTCGGTTACCAGTTTAACTTCAACATCACGGGGATGTAATAAAAATAATTCTTCTGGGTTTCCGGCTGCATCACGATTCCCACAATATGTGAAAGCAGTACCATACAAGAAATAACTTTTTAATTCTTCTTTGAATAAACTACGGTTTAATATTTTACTTAATGGTTTGCAAGCTTGTTCAATTTCTGGTATTCTTTTCCCGGTTTCGTCTTCAACGGTTAGGGTGTAGAAACTGGGGCATATTCCTCCAATGTATTTTTGTATGATTTTTTTTAGGATTGTTCTTTGGTATAAACCGTCTAGGATAGTGTATGTTAGTTGCATTGGACGGTAGTTGCTTCCGAATGCTCTGTTGTTGTAGTATGGGTTTATTTTTTTTATTTTTCTTTGTGGTGGGGTTTTATTTTTTGTGTTTTGTGGCATTTAGTATCTCCTTCTTTTTTGATTGGTGAATCTACCATATCTTTGTTTGGCTTTTTTCTTGTATTCTTTACCGAACATTTTTCCTTGTAAACTGTAACTTTTAAAATCGTTTTGGTATATTCCTCCATTGTTGACGAGGTCTGTTATTGCGTAGTTACATAGGTTTAAACTATCAATGTAATCATCGGAGGCTCCTTTTTTAAATATTACTCTTCCGTTTTCGGTTAATTCCCTTGTATATTCATGCATTTCATCAACTAGGGTGGGGTCTTGGTAGAAACTTGTATATCCGGATTCGAAATTATTAATAGTATTTTCTACTAATGTAACTTTCATGGGTTGGCTGAATTTAACATCTAAAACTTTATAACTTGCGTTATGATTTACATTTTCGGTTAAAGCGACACCTACACCAGTAGCATCGATAGCTAAAACTTGTAACATAGGGAAACGTTTAGGTAAAACCGTATTTAAATAATGTAGAATCTTATTATACTGGGTTCCTAATGGCCAAGTACGGAAATACTTGCATTCCCAAGTCTGATTACCATGATTTAGTACCGCTACGGTTAAAACACTATTATTACGTGTTTTTCCGAAATCAACTCCAGCACAGGCTAAACCATTAGATTGGAAAACCTCTGGAAGCCTACATATTCCAGCTGTATCAATGAGTTCTTGATAATATGGCATACTTGATTCATCAAGGAATTCAAGACAGTATTCTCGACGGAATTTTTCTTCTCCAATAACACTTTTAACAGTTTCTAATTCTTCGATAGGTAAACGATATGCTGCTCTACTGTATGCTACGTTTCCGTTTTCATCTAAATCGGTGATTTGGAAACGATGTAGGGAGAATTTTCCATTTTGTGGGCATCTTTTAGGTTTACCATTATTTACATATGATTCACTGATTTGTTTACTGTTTAAAATGTTTTCATAGAAGAAATTTGATTTTCCACGGGGTGTTCCAGCGAAAACCATTTCTGAATGTCCTATTTGTCCACTGATAACTGGGATAATTGTTGATAAAGCTTCGCTTTCTAATGATTGGGTTTCGTCTAAATATAAAACATTTAAACCAGACCCAACAAGACTAGAATCCTCCTTTTTCCCAGATTTAGCTCCACTAGTACCGAATTTAATCCTAGTACTATTAGTTAATTGCTTATCAAATTTATTATTAACAGTAAAACTAGATTGCAACATAGGACTACGCATCACCATATCACTCATAACATTACTAAAAGTTTTAGCCTGTTCCTGAGTCGGAGCAATTAACGCTAATTGCTGATTCTTACGGAAAAAAGCTTTATGCAACATATCAGCAATCATTGTTAAAGTTTTCCCACTACGACGAGAACAGAATAAAATCTTATATGGAGACTTATCACGTAAAAAAAGTTTTTGTTGAGGCTCCAACTTATATGGATGCCCAGTCGTATCATAACAAAAATGTTCAATAAAAAAAACAGGGTCTTTTTTAGAGGCTATGAGAACCTTCTTCATCTTCCTCTCTTTATCTAACTCGTTCAAAAGTACCTAAACCTCTTTCTTATAAATTATTAAGCACCTCATTCACTAAATCATCATCAATATCATCGAAATTCATTCGAGAATCAGTATCATAATCCGTATCCGGTTGGATTTTACGATACTCTTGATGATTACTAGTGTCATACCCCCCACTGCTCATATTATAACCAATATTAGGATTAGTCGCATCATACATGCGAATGTAATGTTCTTCAACTAAATCCAAATCATCTTCAGGAACATTATCTGCTAAAATAGCGTAATCAAAACATTCAATACCATATTTACGGATAGCACGGCTTAAACAATAATTATAAACACGACTATTTTCAGTAAAAGCTTCATTTAAATGTTGACCGAAACGCTTCTGAGCAGTATTAATGGTTTTACCAACATAAATTTTATCATTGGCAAAATTCTTAATAATATAAATAACTCCTTTTCTATCAGTCATAATGAATATATTTATCTTAACAAGTATTTAAACTTAATGGAAAAAAATAAAAAATGAAAAAACCTTTTATAAACACTTCCGAGAGATAATAAATTGATAATTGCTAAAATTATCTACAAATTTTAAAAAGAAATCGGGAAAAAGAATTACTATGACCGAAGTACAGTTAACACAAATCAAAGATTCTATCTTCGATGAGTTCAACGCAAAAGAAGACTTCGTACATGTATCTGGATTCGCAGTACATGAAGGAACCTTCAACCGCATCACCGTAACAAAAGAAGAATTAGAGAAAAGTGTTAATTCACTAATTAAAAAACCATTCTTAAAAGACCATGTAAGGTTATCAGATAATGTAATAGGGAAAATAACCCATGCAGAAATGAGAATGGACCCGGACACAGCAACCCCTACAATATACTATGAAGCAGATATAGATGCAGAAGAAGACTCTTTTTTAAATAAACTAAATAAAGGCCTATTAAACGCAGTAAGCGTAGGCTTTAACTGTGAACATATCTGTAGTATATGTGGAAAACCAGTAACACAATGTGGTCATTGGTTCGATGACGATGGATTTCAAATATTAGCAAGAAATATGAAATTTAATGAATTATCCGTTGTAGCTGTACCGGCAGACTCTGATGCAACAGTACATATTAATTTTTCTGACGATGAAATGGACTTTGAACAATTAGAAGAATTTAAACAATCAAGGAGGACTAAAATGTCTGATTTTGAAGATAAATACACTCAAGTAGTTGAAGAATTCTCCAATTATAAAATGGAGAAAAATGATGAAATCACCCAATTAAAAGATGAATTTAAAGCGAAAGAAGAAGAATATGAAATGAAAATTTCTGACAAAGTTGAAGAAGCGTTAGCTTTAAAAACTGAAGCAGAAAAACTTCAAAAAGAAACCGAAGCTTTAAATGAGAAAGTAGCAAGTTATGAAGCAAAATTTGCAGAAATTGAAGAAGCAAAACTTTCCGAATTAAGACAACAAGTCACTCAATTAAATGAGGAAGTAAAAGCAGGACTTGAAGTTGAAGAAATCGAAAACTTAAGTGAAAAAATGTTACACAGATATGTGGACATGTTCACTAATATTAAACAAAATACTGTAGAAGTAAAACCATCTAACACTGCTGATGATAAATACAGAGAAGAAAGCTTCTCAGACGACCCATTAGCAAGTTTATTACATAAAGTACAATAGAAGGAGTATAATAATATGATTCATTCATCAGGACAAATATTAACTGGTAGAGCAGCAAAAGTAATTGAAAACGCAATCTCCAATGTACCAGATAAAGATGGATTCTTCAAAACTGCATATAAAGCAGTATGTGTACCAGAAGTAATCCCAACTGAAGCATCAGAAGTATACGGTACATGGATTGAAGAAGGAGCAGAAGGTAAACACTTATCTTTCGTTGGAGTAGTTGGAAACGACACTACACCAGAAGCAAACTTAGATGCTGGAACCGCAGTATTAAATAGTAGAAAACCAATTTTAGATTACGGAGCAAGTCGTACCCTTCAAAAAGGAGACGTAGTCACTATAGAAAGAAACGGTATGATTTCAGTAATCGCATCCGAAAAAGTCAAAGAAGGTGAACTCATCACCCTCGGAGCAAACGGTGGATTCAAACCAACCAAACTCGCAGAAGAAAGCTTAGGAAGAGCATACCAATCAGCAGAGAAAGGCGAAAGATTCATCGCATACATCAAAGGAGTATAAAAATATGGAACCGATTAACACTTTTGCACAAGCACCACAAACCAGCGAAGGTTATTACAACCGTAATAATGCAATCGCACCAGAAATCATTAAATACCTAGAAGACCACTCTGACCTCAGACAATTCTTCACCCCAAAACCAATGAAAGGAGTACTCAGTAAAACCTTCCGTATAGAAAAAGACGAAGGAATCGCAGTACAAATCGCAGGAAACTCCGAGGTCCCAAGAGAAGAAAACGTTAGAAAATTATTCACCATCTTCTTACACAGAAACGCAACCGGATACAAAATAGATGATGACGAAAAAAGAATCAACGCTGACGACCCATCATTCGAATCCAGAAAAATGCAAGCAGCAATGGATAGAATGCTTAAAAAAGAAAGACTCGACATCATCAATGTAATGATGACTGCAGCAGGAACCGGAAACACCGTAACTACCTACACTGATAAAATTACTGTATCCGCAATTAACAATGCAGTAGTGCAAATGATAAAAGACGCAAGAGCTGACGCAGACCACCCAATCAGTCTCGAACCAGATACTATCATCATGTCCTACGCAATGTTTAATGAATTACAACAAGACCCTAAATTCCAATTTGTACCAGAAATATTCCAAAGAGTCCTTTTAGATGCAAAACTCAAAGAAGGAGGAAATAGGGGAATATTATACGGAGAAACCGGTCAAAGTGTAGCAGGATTAAACATTATGATTGCAAACGAATTAATGGACCAAGCAATTATTCTTGATTCTAGTAAAGATGCATTCTGGTTAGCAGAAGACCAAGAACCAACCATCCACAAATACAGAGATGAAGAACATATTTCTGATGTTGTAGATATCCGTCACGACCAACAACCAGTATGTGTTAGAACTGAATGTTCTGCATTAATGAAAAAACAATAAATTATAACTGTATGGATTCTTTTAAAGAGGTGTAAAAAAATATGACTACTAAAAAAACAACAACCACTACTACTAAAAAAACAACAAGGAAAACAACTCCTAAAAAAATAAAACTCGCATTCAAACCATTAATAACACAACCATCTGCAATACAAATGTGTCTTGAATCACATGAGATTAAAAATGTTGATGGGAGAGAAACTAAAGTAGTGGTTCCTAAAATTAAAGGATTACCGGAAACACTTATTGTGAAGAATGGTGAGACTATTGAGGTTACAAAAGCACAATGTGACCAATTAACTGAATTAGGATACGTGGAAACAAAAGAAGAAGCTTTAAAAAGACAAGAATTTGTAGATAATTTAAAAGCACAACACCCAGACAAACTCTCCTACTCTCAATTAACAGGAGATAACTCTGGAATGTTAACACCAAGGGACATTAACTACATATCCACTTTCAAATTAACAAAAATATAAGGATAAGAAGCATGTTAGAAGTAGACCAAGCAAGATTATTCTTAAGGATAAAAAAAGAAGATATCCCCGATGATGAGTTAAAACAATATTTAAATTATTACACATTAGTTATATTAGACCAACTCGGAGATATCGCGAAACAAGATGAACATATTACAGAAACACCATTGTTCGACCAGACATTGCTTGCTGCTATAGCATGCCAATTATCCTTAACTGATGTGGAAATTATACACTCCCCATCTGAATATCAAGTTGGGGATACACAGGAAAAGTATAATAACACATCAAAAGGTTTATATGGGGATATTCCAAGTTGGTGTAGCCGTTATGATGGTTTATTGGATACGTTAACTGATAAATTTGCTGATATGAAGAATCTACAAGTTTTTAGAAGAACCGGAATGAGTATTCGCCGTAACTGGTGTAGAGATTTATATTAATATGAGTTTTAAAACTATCCTCCGTCGCACATATCGTCCAGATGAATCATTATATCTTATGAAATTAGGATATACTGACGAGGAAGATGAATTAGGATTTGGAGAAGAAAAATATATAATACAACAAGAATTGCATGGGATAATCCAAAAACCACAAGAATTAGAAATTAACTTTAAAGGACAGGAATCTAACCCAGCATATGTTGGATATTTTCTTCCTGAATTCGAATTAAAAGCTTCCGAGTTAAATGATTATAGGATAAAATATGCTCGTCCCTATGAAACATTATTAATGAAGATTACAGAATATAACCCTAATCTGTTCTTAAGGCATAATAGAGACCATATTAAACTTAAATTAATTTTGGAGAAAAAATATGAGTAATTCTTTCTTTAATTTTTCAAGTAATTACAAATATATTTTCGATACATACAGGCAAAGGGCATTACAAATGGAATTAGCCTTAACTAATGGTGACTTCCTTGAAAGTGAATTAGATACTATTGGGGACGAGATGGTTGAAGTAGCACGAGAATTTGCCAGAGTACAAGGAGTCTTTAGAAAAGGTAATTTAATTAACAGTATCACTAAAGAATATGGTGGACCGGGTAAAATCATATTACGTGCACCAGTAAGAGATAAAAGGGGAAAATTTTATGCTGGTCACCAAGAATATGGATTCCATCCACGTGGTGGAAAAACTTTTATTCCAGCTCGTCCTTTTATGAGACCTGCTTTAAGTACTGTGGCTGCAAAAAGTAGGAGGGATTTAACTAATCATTTAATGGCTTTATGGGCTGGAGAAAGTGCATTTTTAGGTGGGGTCAATGGTAGTCCGGTTGGTTTAACTCTTGGACACTCTATATCTACCACTCAGGGAAATATTATTAAAAATATTCATAAAAGTGGGATAGGAAATTCAACAAGTGGTAGGTCTGGAAGTTTCAGGAAACAATTTTCAGCCTCAACTAAAGGACACAGCTTCTCTAATACAAACTATGTTAGACGTACAATGGGGTGGACGAGATGAATACAAACTCCGTTACTAAATCAATACTTGAATTAATCGCAACACATGAAAATGGAAAATATAATTTCCATATTAAGGATAAGGTTGTTCCAGTTCTCTTGAATAAAGATAAAACTACAACTTATCCGGAAATTAGGGTAACTCCGTTTATTGAGAAACATTTGTTGGAGCATCAAAAATATATTGAGGATACATATAAGGAGTATCGTGATTGGGAGTCAGCGATTTTTCAGGTGGATATTTTTAGTAAGAAGATTATTGAGGCTCATAATATTTATGATGTTTTAATGGATAGGTTATATGATTTTTTTAATTTAGAAACTGTTATTTATAATTATAATGATGATTTTGAAGAAATCTCACCTAATGTATATAAAAATATAGCATATGCAATTGAACCTGATTCCAAAAAAGCATTATTTAAAAATATTTACGGGGTAGAGGTTAAAAATAAGAAATTAACACGTGTTAATTCTCTTGATGAGATTATTCCGAACTCATATTATGTTAATGAGGAAGCTTTATATATTAATACCGATTGTATCGAATGTATTAAAATTAAAGCCCTGATGCAAGGAAGATTATTCGAAAATGGAGATTCCTATAGTGACAGAGGCATTCATTATTATGAAGTATCCAAACAAAAAAACCTCAGCTCTTTAGAGGATAATGAAGTAGAACGCATCTCTTTTGACATGTATTTCATTTATAGTCATAAAAGAGAAAGAGAACAACTTCCTAACGTTAAAAGAGTCACATATGGTAAAAAACATTATGTAAGGTGAAAAAATAATGACTGATGAAAAAAACAATAAAAGGGTTCAAAAAGAAAAACCTATAGTGAAAAGAACCCCCAAAAAAACGGTTCCCAAAAAAAATACACCACAAAAAAAATTTTTATACTCATTACATGAATTATCCGATTTTTTCGGATTATCTCATACAAAAATGAGTTCATTGTATAAAATAAGAGGTATAGACGAAAAAGTAAAAATGAGCATCGACGAAGCTCGTGAAAAATTTAAAAATATAAGGATTTAGATAATATGGTAGTAAGTATACCAACTTTTAGATTAAAAATAACAGAAGGATTAATTGATGTCGATACCTCTGCTGACAGATTGTTTGGTTACTGTATAGAAGCTCCTAAAGGACCAGTAATGGAACCAACCTTTGTTGCCTCTGCAGCCGAGGCTGAGGAAATGTTTGGAGTAAACTTCAAACCACACTTTTACCAAAAACCAACTGGATTAGTAATCTGTCGTGTTGGATTCGATTTAATGAAAAAAGCTTCCTTTACATGGAATGTAAATTTGAATACTGATGCTGAAGGAGAAAAAGATATAGTTCCAGCTATAACTATTGAAGCTGTAGACCCCGGTGTTGTAAATCATAAGTTTTTAATAGCTCCAAGTTTAAGTAATGTTTCAACCTACAGTTTAACTGTTGATATTAATGGGGTTACTAGTAAAAAATACCAAAGTCTCCCTAACCTTAAAAGTATTGTTAAAAGAATTAACAATAAATTTGGGGCATATGTTAAAGCTACATTACATACTATGGAAGCAAAAGGTGATGAAACCGCAGCTGAAAGACAAGCTAAATTTGATAAAGTTACTCCAAGTCAATTAGTAACCACATCAGGTACTGGTGAAGCATTAACTGGAGAGTTAACTGGTGGAAGCCTCGGAGTATATGTACAGAAAAACGGTGAACTTCCAACTAAAAAAGAAAATAAACAAGTAGTAGATAGAAATGGGGTAACTCATAATGTAGAAGTGAATGTTCTCGATGAGTCTAAGGTCACTCCTATTAAAGGAAATACTGTTGACACTACTGTAGCTGGAACCAAAGATACTGATGCAGATGCAAATGCTACTTTATTAAAAGCTTATAGAGCTGCTTTTGATAAAATGAAAGATGTTGATATTTTAGGACTTGCAACATTAAGTCGTGCTAAAGTTGTTCGTAATGAATTAATTGAACACATTAATGAAATGAATGACCCAGAAGTAGCACAATTAAGATTCGGTGTCTGTGGTTTCTTGGATTACCCAGAGGACGAAGCAGAAACATATATACAACCAGTAGATGGAACTGAATCACTCTGTGAGGATGCAAGAGAAATCGATAACGAATACATAATCTACATAGGACAAGGAGTAGTATTCGAAGAAGACGGAGTAAAACGTAACCTTTACCCATACCAAGCAGTACAATTATACACAGGAATTAGAAGTGCATTAGGTTATGCAGAAGCAATCTTCGGAGGAGAACCTAAAAAAGTATTAAAAGGAGTTGTAGATGTATTACCAATCACAACTGACAACACAATACTTGTAAAAGAAGACCGTGAAGACTTAAACGAAGCAGGAGTAAACACCTTTAAAAAAGAATACGACGAAATCACATTCCTTGAAGGTGTAACAACCGTACAAGACAATGATGTATTATCACACGAATCTATCATGAGTATTGTAATGTACGTAACTAAACGTTTAATCGAAGTCGCAAAACCATACCAAGGACAAGACTTAACCGAAGACTTAAAAGCATCTTTAACTACTGCATTAAGTACTGAACTTAAAAACATTACCGACACTGATAAAACCTTAATCTCCATCAATGAATATAATATTCCACCATACGATGTTGAAGTGAAATCAGCAGCTGTAGTACACTTTAACGAAGAGAACGAATTAGTAAGAGAGTCAAAAATCATTATTAATTGTAAAATAGTTCCGGTTGGAGCATTACGTGATATTGATTTAGGAGTAATAGTAATTTAAAATTCTTTTGGAGGAAATAAAAAATGGCTGATGAAAACGCAACAAGATTATGGACAAATGGATACATTGTATTAGGAAAATCCACCAGAATCCCAGTACAGGAAGTATCTATTGATTTATCAAGAGATTTAAAAGAACATTATAATAGTGGAGTTTCTAAACCAGCAGCTCTTGTTCCGGGACAGGAGAAGATAGAGTTTTCTATTAAAAGAATCTTCTCTAACACTACTATGATGAAAATATACCTTAAAAGATGTCAATTTAACATGGTTTTATTTAACAATTCTTCTGACCCGGGTGAAAATTCTACTGGGGAGAAGGTTTGTAGTTTAACTGGGTGTATTTTATCTAAAAATGGTTTAGGTACACTTGGTAAAGGAGAGGCTGTTCAGGAGGATATTAAGGGTAAGGCTTTAGATATTACTTTTAATATTGATGAGATTGCTCCTTTATTAAATGAGACTTGTAAGAATTTATAGGTTTCATTTTCTTTTTACCCATTCCCCCTTTGGGTGTGGGTTTTTCTTTTTGTTTAAATATATATATTTATATATTTAATGTTTATTAAAAAAAAGGAGAATCACAAATTGGATATACTAAAATTCAAAGTAAAAAACAGCGAACTCCAAAGAAAAGATAAAAAAATCATTTCCAACCAAAGCGAAGGAACAGCATACATACAAGTAACATTCCAAAAAAATAGTGACTGGGACAACCAAACAAAGTTCGCAATTTTTGAAAACGATAAAAAACAACAAACAACAGTCCTACTCGGAGACATGCAAACATGCCTAATCCCAATCCCAGCAATAGCATTAACAGGATACTACTTCATAATCAGTATCTATGCAGGAGGCAGACTAACAACAAACTTCCTCAGAGTTGGATTAAACCCACCACACTATAATACAAAACCAGATTCTCCATCACAAATAGACAAAACCATAATCGACGACATCTACTCCCGTTTAAAAACAAAATACGATAACATAGAATACACAGACGGAAAACTAATATGTTACGCAGAAAACAAACTAATCAAAATACTCAATCTTAACACATTAGTTGTAGATGAATTAAAACAATACGTCGACGACAGCATAAACTATGATGATTACAAATTTGAAAACAATACACTCCAATGTTTTAAAAACGGAGAAATAAAAAAAATCATACCATTACAATCTATTTTAGAAAATTATTACAATAAAACAGAAATAGATGAAAAAATCAAAAACATCAACACATCACTTAATGAATGTGTTATAGATGGAGAAATAACATCTGAACAAGATGGTCTATATTTAACATTAACAAAAATAGGAGAATAATACTTATGAAAATTAAAACAAACATTTTACCACAATTAAAAGCATGGTTCATAGAAAACAGTAAATTAATCACTGCATGGACACAAACCCCAGCAGATACAAATATCCCATCTGAAAAACTTGTAAAAGATAATCTTGATAAAAAAATTGATAAAACAAGCATTAAAACAGTTGTAAACGATACTCTTACTAATGATGATGTTGTTGGTGGTAAAGCTGTCTACGATGAAATTAAAAAAGTAGAGGCAGGAATACCATCTGGAATAAAACATACTGATATTACAGACTGGAATACTGCTACAGCAGGTTTTGAAAAATCTACAAACAAAACTACTACAATTAGTACAGATAACGCTTCAGATGTTAAATACCCAACCGAGAAAGCTGTTAAATTAGCAATCGGAAATTTACAAGCTCATGTTGAAGAAAACTATCCGTTAAAAACAAGTGTAAATGCTGATTTAAACACAAAAATAGATAAAACAAGTATTAAGGCGACTATAACAAATGCTCTTACAAATGAAGATGTTGTTGGAGGAAAAGCACTTTACGATGAAATACAAGCAGTAAAAGCAGGCATTCCAACATCAATGACTCATACACAAATCAGTGACTGGGCAACAGCAACAAATGGGTTCGAAAAAGGAGCAAATAAAGCAACCAGTCTTGCTTCACCAGACAATACCAAATATCCAACAACAAAAGCAGTAAGCGATGGATTAGCAACTGCAAAAACCAATGCAGATAACACTTATGCGACAAAAACAGCATTAACCGATGGATTAAACACTAAATTAAATACTAGTGCGAAAACTACAGAATTGAGTAACACATCATCTGATACTCAAATACCTTCTGCAAAAGCAGTATATGACTTATACTCAACAATACCTAAATGGCACGTAGAAATGGTTGCAAGTATAGAAGACTTACCAGTTACTGGTGTAATTGGAACAATTTACCTTGTATCAGATAGTGGTAGTGGTAAAAATCAATATAAAGAATTCTTCTGGAACGATTCAGCTAGTGAACCGGGATATGAACAATTCGGTGGAGTAGAGATTGATGTTTCTAAATTTATCACTAAAAAACAAATGACTGATTATTTAGCTAATAATAGTACCCTTACTTTATCAGCAGATGGGGAATTAGCCTTAAACATTGTTGATGCAACAGAATAAAATCATAAGAAACATAAGAAACATAAAAACTTTTTATGATTCTTATGTTTTTTTTTGTAAGGAGGTGTAAATATTGGTTAAAATAAGCACTAATATCAAAAACTTTATAGAAACCATAACTAAAAAATTATTTTACACTAAAACAGAAATTGATACTAAATTAAATAATAAAGCTGATAAAACTACAGCTACCACATCTGCTAATGGTTTAATGTCTAAAGAGGATAAATCTAAACTTGATGGTATTGCTACAGAAGCTAATAAAACAGTTGTTGATTCTGCTTTATCTTCATCTTCAACTAATCCTGTGCAGAATAAGGTTGTAAATAGTGCATTATCTGGTAAGGCTAATAGTAGCCACAGTCATAGTATAACTGATGTAACTAACCTTCAATCAAGTCTTGATTCTAAAGCTGGTACAAGCATTGCCACTACTTCTGCTAACGGTTTAATGAGTAGTTCAGACAAAACCAAACTTGATGGAATAGCTACTGGAGCTACTAAAGTAACTGTAGACAGTTCTTTAAGTAGTTCATCAACTAATCCAGTACAGAATAAGGTTATAAATACTGCTCTGAATAGTAAATCAAATACTGGGCATGAGCATACCAGTGATGAAATACATTATGCATATGACCAAAATGTGAGTGTAACAACAATTTTGGAGAATAAAGCCGCGAAAAATCATACTCATGATGACAGATACTATACTGAAACAGAAATGAATACTAAATTAGATAATAAAGCTAATAGTACTCATACACATAACATCAGTGATGTTACTGGTTTGTCTACAAGTCTTGATGGAAAAATGGGTAATAATTATTCTGAGTCAACCATTGAATCTAATTTTTTTGCTCATAAAATCGGAAATATAGTGATTGTGACTTGGTGGAACCCACCATTACCCACAGCACAGAATTCTTGGGTAGATTGGAAAACATTACCGTATAAAAGTTGTAATACCCAACATATTTGGGTAGATGGAGGTGGAATGGGGCGTGAAGTCAGAGTAAGAGTACCTCCAAATTCCAACAAACTACAAGTATTTATAAGTGAAGGAACTGGAGGTATCCGTGCGGGAATGATTGTATATCCGACAAAATAAAAGAGGAAAGACAATGACGGTTTTAAATCAAAGGAAAAGAATAAGTGCAGAAGATAATACAATTGTTAAAAATATTGAGATGACATTAGCGGAGAATAATGATATTGTTTTGAAGTTTTATAAACAAAACTATATTGATGAATTATCTGAAGAGGTAATATCTACTTTTAATATCTCGTTAGGAGAATATTATAAAAAAAGTTACATTGATGATTCTTTTTATACAAAAGCGGAATTAGATACTAAATTTGATTCTCTTGTAGGTTTTACTGTGTCAATAGTGTCTGAGCTTCCATCTGCTGGTGAGAATGGGGTTATGTATTTGGTGCCATCTGCTGATGGAGAGACTGGGAACACTTATATTGAATATATTTGGGTTGATAATAAATTTGAAAAAATCGGGGATACTACAACAAAAGTTAATTTAACTGATTATTATACGAAAACTCAAGTAGATACTCAAATTAGCACACAATTACAAAATTATCATCTCGGACCATTTAGAGATGAATTGAGTAAAAAAGCTGATAAAACCCATACTCATGAGGATGCGACTATTAGTAAGTCAGGTTTTATGTCCGCCTCCGATAAGAGTAAATTAGATTCATTAAATGAAAGTGGAGATATAACCATTGACACTAGTTTGTCATTAACAAGTGGAAACCCAGTATCTAATAGAGTTATAACCCAAGCATTAAACGGTAAAGCGTCAACAGATGCTGTATCTACTTCACTTAATGGTTTAATGAGTAAAGATGATAAGATTAAATTAGATGGAATTGAAGAACAAGCTAATGCATATGTTTTACCATTCGCCGAGGATAATGTTTTAGGTGGGGTGAAATTAAGAGACAAATTAGACCCATCTCCAGCAGATACGAGGATAGGTCTACAATTAGACAATGGAGTTTTATCTATAAAAGGTTTATTAGCTAGTCAAATATTTATATCTCCTTCTCCTTCAGATGATAAAACACAATATGATTTTAATACTGATATTTCTAATCGAATAAAAACTAAAGCTAATGCAACTCACACTCATGATGTTGCAACACAAAACACTAATGGATTTTTGTCAAAAGAGGATAAAGTTAAATTAGATGGAATAGCTGAGGGAGCTAATAAAACTATTGTAGATTCTAGTTTATCATCAACTTCAGTTAATCCAGTTCAAAGTAAAATAATAAATAGCGCATTAAACGAAAAAGCAAATGTTTCCCATACACATAATATTGAGGATATAAGTAACTTGCAATCAACTTTAAATGGAAAAGCGAATACATCTCATACTCATAATGATACTTATTATACTAAAGATGAAATTAACACTCGACTCGGAGATATAGAAACCATTTTAAATGAAATTTTGGGGGTTTAAAGAGAAATGGCACCTGAAATTGGACAAGATATTATACAGGGATTGTTAATTCGTCTTATGAATACTAAATTATCTATTAAGAATAAAATTGAGGAAGTGTATGGGCAAGATTTAACTGATGTTATTTTTGAGGAATATTATCGTTATATTACAACTTCTGATAGTTTAAACCCATCTAAAAATTATACTGAGGTTTTAAACACTATAAGTGGAAAATTGTTTAGGGTAAATGAGATTAAACAATTTTTAAAACAAACAATAGAAGAAAAATGTGGGGCTGATTTAACAAATGTTGCTTTTACAGATTACTCTATGAATATTAAAATCCCAGACCATTTTACATTAACTCTTCCTGATAGTGGACCGGGAGATTTTTATCAGGGATGGAAATATCGTGTTAGAGTTTTAAATAATAATCAACCAGTACCCGATACAATAGTTAAACTTACAATAAATGGGAAAACATATGATAAAATTACTGATTCAGATGGATGGACTTTTATGACAATACGATTGAATCCCGGAGTATATCAGGTAACAATCGAGTCTAATGGAGTAACAGATACAGATACATTAGTAGTTAAAGATTATGTTAGTGTGATTAAAACAGCTAATACATTTGCACAGGCTTGTAATGGGAGCTATTGTAGAGGGTGGGAGAATTTAAGTAGTGGGAATCTTTCCGGAAACGAACCCAATAATTATGCAAGTTGTAATAATATAGGTGGGTCAAGTGGAACATATAAAACACCAATGTATGTTGACTGTAAAAATTTTAATTTCAACATTCCTACCGGAGCAATTATAAAAAAAATAAAATATCATTGGGTAGGAAGATTAACCAGTAATACAGCTAATCCACAATTTGATATTAAATTCTTTAGCTATATTAACCATAATGGGCAAGATATTTTATCTGGACAGGTTAGCGATACAATACTTAAAAGTGGAGCTACTAATTGGCAAACTTTTGATAAAGAGGTTGAACCATTAAATTTAACTCCTGCTTTGATTAATAATAGTAATTTTGCTGGAAGAGTTGAATATGGTCCGAATCAAGTAGGGAATACTGGAGATATTCATTGGACATATTATGCCTGTGAAATACTTTATATTCCACCGCAACAATGATTTTTTTTTATGAAACAACTTATTTAAAAGTATAAGATTAAAATATTTAAATGATAATTAATAGAGGTTTAAAGATAAAATGCCATTAAAAAACGAATACATAATAGAAAACGATGTTGATGAAATCGAAGAACAACAATTTACAAAGCAAATGAAGAGTGCATCTCTTCGTAATAGTCAATTACCTGATAATTATGAAATTGAAGAAGAGCCTATGTCTCCTAGTGAAAGAGTTTCGAATGAAATTTATGAAACTGCTAAAGAAGAGGGGTTAGTGTCAGATAATGGTCCATTAGGTGGTGAGGGTGCTACTCCAGAACAGGTTATTGATGCTTTGATGGAAGAAGAAATGCCTGAAGGGGCAATTAAAAATAAAGAAGAGTATGAAGATAAAAAAGTTGAGGAATTTAAAAAAGTTTCAGCAACAAGAGAATTATTATTTAGTAGAACTCAACGCACAGTAATAGTTCCAGTAGAAACCGTTTTAGATGGTGTAAAAACAAGTTTAGAATTTGAAGTGAGAAGATTAAGCGAATCAGAGAACACTCATTTGTTTAATCATAAATTATTTGGTAAAGAATTACAAGACATGACTGATGAAGAGTATTTAAGTTCAACTAAATTCCGTAGTGATGTTCTTGCAAAAGCAGTCGTAAATCCAAAATTAACAGCTGAAGAATGGAGGACAAAAGTAGATTATGGAATGTTAACTGCTGTGTATGAAGTTGTTAATCGTGTATTAACCGAGGCTGACGACGCAACATTGTTTCAATGATTATTATCAATTAATAAAAGAAAATCCGGGTTTGCAATTAGATGGGGAATTATGTTTAGCCCTACGTAAAACTCCATCACAAATCCGTGAATTAGAGGATAAGGGTTATTTATCGTATGAAGAGAAAATATTTTTATGGTCTTTTTTGAGGTGGAGGACTGAATTCCAATTAGAAAATCATGTTAGTTTATTTTAGAGAAAAGGATAGGTTATAATGGCAGGTTATAATGAGCAAGCAACTGTTGCATTAAATGTTGTTCCGGGAACTTTAAGTGGTATTACTGCGGTTGCGTCTGGAATGAGTAGTCTTACCGATACTTTCGATAGTTTTGAACATAATATAAGTAGAGGTTTCGGTATGATTGATACCACTTTAGCATCTTTAGGTGTTTTAGCTGGTGTTGGTTTAGCTAAGGCTGTTGATGCTGCTGGAGATTATGAATATCAGATGAAAACCGTTCAGGTTATATCTCAACAATCTGGACAAGCTATGGATGAATTGGGGGCTAAAGCTTCAGAGTTAAGTGCTATTTATTCAACTAGTTTTAATAAAATCGCAGAAGGGTTACAAACATTAGGAAGAGCAGGGTTGAATAATGTAAATACTCAAGCTGAAGTATTAACACAGGGTTTACAAACTGCACAATTAGAGGGGACTAATCTTAATACTACTTTGGAGACTTTAGTGCAAACTACTGCCTTGTTGGGGGGTAATATAGATTCTCTTAATTTTGATGAGCAAACTAAGTACGTTAATGATTTAATGGTTGGAACTTCTATGGCTGCTCCATTAGGGGTTTCTGATGTTGCTCAAACTTTACAATATTCTGGGGGTATGGCTGCTGTTGCTGGGGCTAATCTTGAGGATAAGGATATGTTGGAGGATTATATGGGGGCTATCGCTGCTTTTGCTCAAAAAGGTGTAACTGGGTCTGTTGCCGGTACAGCATTAAGAGCTTTTTTCAATAAGTCTGTAAATCAGGATTCATCTGTAACTGAGGCTTTATCAACGTTACAGTTATCTTCAGATGCGTTATGGGAGGAGGGTGGGGATAAGATGAAGCCTGTTTCTGAACAAATTGGTTTAATCCAAAAACAGATGGATAAGTTAAATTTATCTACTTATGAACAGGTTGAGATATGGTCTAAAATTGTTGGGGGTAAGATGGGTCAGCAAATGTTGAAGCTTGAGGCTGGGGATATTAAGGAGATGACTAATAAGATTAGGGAGAATGAGGGGACTGAGGCTGCTGCTAATAAGTTGTTTGATACATATGAGATGCAATTGGAGCGTCTTAAAACTCAATCTTCTAATACTTTTAGGGAGATTGGGGAGCATGGTTTAAGGTATGTTAATGTTTTCCTTGGTTTTATAAATAGTATTGGAGGGGTACTTCAGAATCCTTATATTACCGGTGCGATATTTATTGGGGGCTTAAGGTTAATTAGTGCAGGATTAAGTGCGGCTAAAAGAATCATTGTTGGTGTTATTCAGGCGATTCGAGAGTTAAATCAAAATGTTGCTACTACGGCTGCTGGGGTTAAAAGTATTAATGCTGGTTTGGGGCAGACTGAGTTGAAGGCTCAAGGAGCTGGGAAAGCTTTAAAAGGAGTTAATCAGGGGTCTGCTGCGAAACAAAAATGGAGTGCTCAAAGTGGACAAGCTCAGAGTGGAACTCAACAAGCTAGAATGGGGCAAAGTACTTTATTTGCAAGTACAATTAAGGATATTAATAAAATCTCTGGACGTTTAAACAGTTTATCTGGACAAACATCTGCTGTTGTTGATAGTTTAAGTAAAAAAATATCTGCTGCTTTTAAAGCGGTTGAGGCAGCTGGAGTGTCAGCAGCTAAAAAAATTGAAGCAGCATTTTCAGCGATAAACGCTGACACTCAAGGAAAAACTAAAGGCAAAGGTAGACCAGGCTCACAGATTCTTGTTGATAATTCTGGTGGTGGAGAGGGAGTTACTCAGTCAAAAACTATGCGAGAATGGAGAGGTTTGTGGTTAGTTGATGACGAGTATGCTAAAATAGAGGAATTTGAAAAGAAAGCAAACCAATATACTACTAGAAAAATCTCTGACCGTAATACTGGAGAATACGTTCTTAAAAAAGCTGCACTACAATATGCTAAAGAAGGCGTTGACATAAGAGATATGTTGGCTGGGAGGACAGTTAGAGCAGTAGGTTTGGATGATGAGGAATTAGTTAAAACTCATAAAGGTATGATTGATGAGGCTAAAGCAAAACATGCGGAGTTTGCTTCTAAAAGGTTTTTACTCAATGAGAATGCCGCACCAATAAGTTCAGAGTTAAGCGAAAAAGAGAGGCTTACTAGAAACCTTCAAGCATCTGGAAGGTATGGATATAGCTATTATCGAGATTTAGAGGCTCTCAAAGAGAACAGTTGGCGTTATTATTCTAATGGAAAATATATGGGGGGAGAACAAGTTGGACAGATGCCGGGTAGTCATGTTTTACCCCCTGAGATACGAAAATATGTTGATGAACAAGAACGTATTGAAGACCAAGCTCGTAGAGCAAAATTCAATCCAAGAAACAATCCAATCCCACCTGATGTGTTAGCAAAAGCCAATGCTGCTGCTGAGGCTCAAACTGCTTTTTTGAAAACATTTAAAGGGTTCGACGATGAGTTAGCAGCTAATAAAAATGTATTTACTAAACTTAGAGCAAAGGTTAATAATTTTACATCTAAACTTAGTATGCAAGACGCTGGATATAATTACAGTTATACTCCATACGCTGGAAAATGGGTTGGAGAAGGAGAAGATAGAACAAGAGTTAGTGGAACTGTAGGGAGTTTCCAAGCATGGACTAGCGGGAGTATGAGTTTTAAAGAGGCTATGCAAAACTCATTTATTGCCCCTATTAAGAATTTTGGTTCTCAATTAAAATCCAGTTTTAAAAAAGGTGGCCCATTAGGAGTTATGAAAACTGGTTTATCTGGTGTTGGAAAAGGTTTAACCAATCTTACCAGTTTATTAGGTGGTCCGGTTATGGCTGCATTCATGGGGATTGAGTTAGCGGTAACTGCTGTATCTGAAGCTTATAATGATTATAATAAGCGTTTACAGGAGGCTGAAACTAAAAGAGCAGAGGCATCAGATAGAAGGGATAAGGCAGAGGAAAGTGTATTAGATGATTTAGTTGGGGACAATGCTGATATAACAGAGGAAGAAAAACAAACCTTATTAGATGAAAAATATGCGGAATTATATGATGCCATGGAAACTGGGCATATTTCAGCATTAGATGAGAATACTTTAGCATTATATGCTGCAACCAGTGCATACCGTCAAGCTAATGAACAACAAGCTGATATTGCTACCAGTGGAGCCTTCAGTCAATTGAAAGGGGAGAATTTTGGAGATATTGATGGTTTCGCTACATGGTTTAGTGACAGTATGGGTGCTATTGGGGCAGATATATTTGGAGCTGAAGGTTATTTTGATAATATGAGTGGGGTTCGTACTGCTTCTCAACGTGGGGAAGATTATAGTTTTGGGACTGATGATGCTAGTCTTTTAGCTGCTGATGCGATGCAAAATGGAGTTCACGAGGGTTTAAGACAATTTTATGGTAGTGATTGGGACCATAGAAGTAAAAGCTCTGGGACACTTACCAGTAACACATGGGGGTTAGGCCAATGGTATAAAAGTCAGGGTGGAGCTGACTGGGCTTTACGTCAAAATATGGGTATCCTAAATAATGATAAGAGAACACAGCAACAAAAAGGGGCTCTTTTATTATCCATGAAGAATGATGGTCCACTGTGGAAGCGTCTTGGAAAACAGATATTCCAGTATGAGAAAAAATATGGGAAAGGTTCTTTTAATAAAGCTTTGACTAAGCCTCTTAATAAAATGAATAAAGATGATAAAGCTTTATTAAATAGTGTTAAAAGGTTACAACAAAGTATTGGAGCTAAAATAGATTATCAAACTATATTAGCGGCTGCGTCTTTACAACAATACGCTGAGATGTTAAAAGTAACTCAGGAGCAAATTCAACCTACTTTAGCTCAATCTTTAGAAACTGGGCATGGTATTTATAGTGCTACAAGTAGTGCTGCCCAAGGGGCTTTAAGTTCTAGTAGTGGTGCAGCTGGAGCAGCTGCTAATGCTGCTGCTATTGCTGCTATGCTTGGAGCTCAAATGCAGGAAGACGCATATGGACATGCTGCACAAGACTTAAAAGCAGAATACGGTAGTAAAGGACAAATGATTTCAGATGATGCAGCACAGGCCGCTGTAAGAGGTGGAAGTGCAGTAGGTGGTGTTTCAGCGAAAGATGCAAAAAGATTCCAACAGTCAGCAGTAAAAGAATATGCATTTTTAGCTGAAAGTATAGTTGCCCCAGAAGCAGGGTTAGACCAAAAAAAGAAAAGTGCAGATAAATATTATAATTTAGTTAAGGATTCTAAAGCCGGGTCTGATGCTCAAATGGCTACATTATGGAAGAGAGCTCAACCAGCCTTACAAAAACAAATTCTATCAACTTATGAACAATCACTCAACGCACCATCTGGAGATGGGGGAGGCGGGGGAGGAGGTGGAGGGGGAGGAGGTGGAGGTGGAAGTCCAAGTAAAAAAGACACTGACACTGGAGAAAAGAAAAAATCACGTGTTGATTTAGTATTATGTAATAAAAAAGAAATACCAAAATTAAACGTAAACTTATTCAAAAAACCTCCATCTTTCACAGTGTTAAATAAAAACTTTAAATTAAGAGATATTAAAGTTAATACTCAAGATAAACCTAAAGCAATTGTGTCAGCTGTTAAAAACGCAATTATCGACACACAAAAAAGAACCGACCCTAAAATCATTCAAGATGAAGGAGGAGAATACGACCCAGTCGCAGCAACTGACGGAAACGCAACACCAACCGGAACAACTAATACATCAGCGGACTCTACAACAGAGTCCTAATTTTTATTTTTTCAGAGGTAGATAAAAAATGGCACAAGAATCAATAGCTCCAGACCGTATACTAATTGTACCCGGCTACACAGACGCAGAAATACTACAAATGTCTAGCGAAGAAGGACAAAACAAAGAAATAAATCCACCAGCAGCATTATATATTGAAGCAAAAAATATAGAATACACCCCACATATAAAATCATATGAGGATTTTAACTCATCAGAAGGGTTAATTCTAATCGAAAAAGCCTGTGACCGTTATGCAGAGGTCGCAATGGATGTATTCGTACATCAAAACCTATCTAATATGAAAGGGTCAGTAACAATAGATTCACAAACAAAAGAAGCAAGAATAAGAGTAACAGATAATTCCATACCAGAAGATAATAATAACGATAATGAATTACAATTAGGAAGGTATATAGAACCATCAGAATTCACAGATGAATACATTGAGGTGAGAAATGGTTTCTTTGATGACCTTTATGGGCGTCCATTAACAATTGTATCTCCTTTATTTCCGGCTATGCCAGTTGCTTATTTAACAGAATGTACATATAATATTAATGAGGGAGAGGAAGAAGCTACATATAATGTTACTTTTCGTGAAACAGATAATACAGGTTTTTAATTATGAGTTGGGTTACAAAATGGTTATCAGACATTGTCAGTGGGAAATATTTAAAGGGGAGTTACGCTAGGGCAAAAAAAAACAGTCAAAAAAATAAGGCTGCTAAAACTGCAAGAAAGGGGTCATCTAGTAAAAAAGGACAGAAAAATGGAAGCGTGCTGCTACAGGGAATTACTTTTGTCAATACTAAAAATCATCCTAGTACATTTACTAGTTATAATCCAAGTACTATTTTTGGAACAAGCACAACACAAACCGTAGATGGAGTTAGCAAAAAATATGTTGTTACACCAAAACATAATTATTTTGTCATAGATAAAAACGGGAAAAAACGCCAAATTAGTTTTAATAATAGAACACGTGTTAATTCTGTTACCATTAATCAGCAAAAACTTACTCTTGGAAGGGGAACAAAAGTCTACGATGAGCAGGGTGGGGTCGGAGTTATTAATGGAGATGGAACAATTACCTCTGGTGGGGGTGTTGGAGTTGCAGCATCTAATGGTTCAGGTGGAGGTACAACATCATCTTTAGGAGCTAAAGAATTAGAAGAATTAGAGGCCATGACCGACTCTAATGTTATTATTGATGGGAAAAATAAAAAAAGAAAAGCTAATGATATTTGGAATAAAGCTGCATCTAAAAAAATGAAAAGCTATTGGCAGTTAAGTGAAACTGTTTTTTTATACACATTTCATGACAAACAGAAACATAAATACCTAACTAGTTTTCAAATAGATTCTGATAAAAATGATATTTGCACTACATGTACTATAAGTTTCCCATATAATAATGATTTGATGGAGTATTGGGTTCCGGGGCAAACTACTTTTGCTTTAATTGGAGGAGTATATGACCGCGAAGTTTTGTTTATCGGGAGATGTAGCGAAGTTAACCAAAGTGGAACATCCATAGAAATGGTGGGGCAGAATGTTGGATGGAAATTTAAACAGTATATGAAATCATCTTTTTATGATAAATTAAAAGGCTTGAATGTGAAAAATGCTGTAAAACTAATTTTTAAAGAGTTGGGCTTTGATAAGGCATTTTACCATATTAATTTAAGTGGGATTCCAGATATTGATAGTTATATTCTTGATGAACAGTGTAGTATTAAAAAAGATGGGAATACTGTTGAAAATGTGCCGGATTTAGAAAGTGTTGTTGATAATCTTAAGGGAAGTAATATTGAAGATTATGTAGCTAATAAAATGGAAATGTTAGATACTCAAACGGTTGCAGATAAATATGAGACTAAAAAGCAAATGAGGAATCTTAATAGTGTTGTTAAAAATAAGAATGAGTATTATGTTTCAGGGTTAAGGAAAAATTATGGGGTTGAGGCTCGTGTAGTTGATGGTGTTGTTGATTTTGACCCAATTGTAAGTAATTTTTTTGAAGAGGGAGAAGAGGATGACTGGTTTATTAATGGAGCAAGTTATGATGGGGATTATACATATGAGGATGTTTTACATAGTATTGCTTCTGCGATTGATGCTCATTTTTATATTATTGATACGACTGTTTGTTTTGTTAGTTTTAATGCTTTGTTTGCTATGAGTGATACTGTTACTGTTCAGAAGGCTATTGCTCCAAAAGTTGATTTTTGGCAATTAGAGGAGGATTCATATGTTTTGGATGTTAATCAGTATGGGTATTATAATACTGTGACTGTGAATTATAAAAATGGAAGTGTAACAAAAGCGTATGATGACCTTGTTCGTATATATGGAGAGGTGCCGATTGAGTATGATGAACCAGAGCTTTCATATTCTGAAGCGATGCTTAAAGCACAAGCATACTTGTCTGCTCATATTCGTGATTTTGGTATGACTATTCAAGCTACAATACTCTACACTGGGAAAATCGTCCCATCAACATTTATAAAATTGAAAAACCCTTTAACTATGAGTGATAACTTATTCTATGTATATGGAATGAGTGTTTCATGGAGTGCTGATGGAGGAAGCATTATAGGGGATTTAGATTTAAGATTTGGCCCAGAAAATCCAGATGACCCAGAAGTTCCAGAAGTAGGAATGGGATATGCACAAACTGGAGGAGTCTTTGGGGGAAATGTATCTGCCGATATTGCAGAGGCAGCTCAACAAATGTGTATGGGTGCTACAGACCCAACAATTAAAGGACAAAGCATTTATAACTGGGTAGACGCTAATATCCCCTATAATTACTATACAAACAGTGCTCATTCAACAAGTGCAACCTTACAAGGAACCCCAAGTAACTGTTGGGACACAGCCATGCTTATTTATGAATTATGCACAGCAGCTGGTGTTCGTTGTGAGGTATGGAATGGAAATTACAGGTTCCGTAGTGGAAGCGTAATTGGGCATTTATGGAATATGATTGAGCAAAATGGACAAATGGTTTTTGCTGATACTGGTTTTGGAAGAAGTGGAACTATTACAAGAAACCCTATTGGTGATTATCATGGTGGGGGTATTGTGTCTGGACGTTGTATAAAAAAGAATTATTAGAGGTTTAAAAGAATGGTTGTATCTCAAAACAATAGAAATGAAACTAATAAGAAAAATCCAAGTGTTGATACTGGACTAACTACTGTTAATGCATATAATGTTTTAGCTAAAAAACGTGATGAGCAGGAAAATTATCATATGGCTTTAGAGCCGAATAAGAGCGAAAAGGAGTATGTTCATCGATGGAAGTATAGTCATAAAAATATGAATCGTAAAGTTCATATTAAGGCTTGGACTCAAGATGATAATCAGTATCATAGTTATTTCCATAGTTTGAGTATTGATGTACAGGTTCAGGATTTTATGGGGACTGCTGAATTAAGATGCCCTTATGATTCTAGTTTAATGGAGTATTGGGAGCCTATTAGGCAGAGTGTAGTGATTTATGGGGATAATGGTGGGCAATATAAGGATAAGAATGATATTTTGTTTGTTGGGCGTGTTCGTGAGCTTCAACAAGATGGGTATGAGTTATCTATTACTTTTCAGAATTATGGTTGGAAATTTAAACAAAATGTATCTACTTCTTATGCAAATGATAATGTGTTAAATAAAAATGGGTATGCTATTATGTGTGCTATGTTTGAGGCTTTAAAGATTGATTCTTATGTGATTAGTCCTACTGCTGAAAAGCGTTTGCGTGAAGTAGGGATAGATAGTGATGGGAACCTTAAAGCTAATGGGGAAAAGATTGAGGAAATTCCTGATTTAATAGAACGTTTAAAACAAACTGATTTAAGTGAAGTAGATAGTGAAAAAGCAGTTTCTGCTCATTTAAAAGAAGATACATTAGCGAATATTAAAGATATTAATTATACATTAAAATATGAAGAACCTACCGAGGCAATGAAAAATATTACTGGAGGAGATAGTGGAAGTTTCACCCCATCTGGAGCGGGAATATATCCAACACAATGGAGTGGGGGTGGAGGAGGCGGTGCTGTTGGTGCAGCTTCTGGTGTTGGTAATGCTCTTGGTGGAGGTTCTACTAAAAATTGTAATCCTCCTAATAAACCATGTGCTAGTATTGGGGAGGAATATTTACAGGCAACTGCTCGTGAATTGTGGAAGTATCAGCGTGGGTGTGGAAATAATTATCACACTTATATTAAACGTTGGGATGCTGTAAAAAGAAAAGACCCTAAAAAATATAATAAACAAATTGTACCATGTATTCAGACTGTGAGTAAGGTTAATACTCGTGGGAATGATGCTAAATGGATGAGTGAAAGGCATAGTGGTGTGGCTTATAATGCGAATAAGGCTTTTAATAGTTTTACTAAGGCTTTATCTGGTGGAATTAAAGCAGTTGGAAAGGCAATTGGAGGGGCTATAACTGGTGGTTTTAATAAATTGGATTGTTGGGGATGTAAACTCAAATATGGAGGAAAATATAAAGGAAAAGGGGATAGGCACTGTAATAAGTTTAGATATCAAAATGGAAAAGGGTATTTCAAATGTTAAGAGGTTTTATTTATGGGTTTATTTGGAAATATTTTTAGTGTTAAAGGACTTAAAAAAGCAGCAGCTACTTTAAAAAAAGTTGACCATAAGGTAAACTCTCTAGTTCATGAGGCTACACATCTTCCAACATATAAGAAAAGAAATACAAATAAAACTCCCACCTTGGAAGAACGTTGTAAAAAAAATCCTATTAGTCTTGATTGTCAGCTTTATAATAAAAAAAAGAAAGAATTAAATGCAAGAAAAGGTAAAGCGTCACAATTAGCGAAAGAACTAAAAAATGGAATTGCTAAACCGGGACAACTATCTAGTTCCAGTTCTAGCTCTGGGAATGATATTATTGGAGGGGACACGGCAGCTATGGATGCATTAGGTGTAGGTGCAGATGCTGGTGGGGGAATTGCAGGTACGGGAACTGGAGGAACTGGTGGTGGTGGGGCATCATCACCATTAACTACCGGGGATATGACATTTGAACAATTAGTTGGAGAAATATGTAATGGAATTGATTTAGTTTTCGCAGTAAAAAGAAATACTGTCGTTATTACTGATTATGAATCATTATATGCTGAGGCTAAATATATTCGTGATTATGGTGGGTCAAATTTAAGCGAAGATATATCATTATGGCAATTAGAAGACGGGAGCTATGAATTAGATGTTACAGAATATGGTTTTTATAATACAGTAAAAGTAAAATATAAAAATGGTACAGTTACCGAATCATATTCTGATTATGTTCGTGTTTTTGGAGAAGTACCTATTGAATATGATGAACCAGAAATCGATAAAACTACAGCTATAATGAAAGCCAAAGCCTATTTAGCAGCTCATATCAGAGATTTCGATATGACAGTCAAAGGAACAATATTGCACAAAGCAGGCATTGATATTGGAGATATCGTTACACTTGATAACCCATTAACATTAAGAGATGAAATTCATAAAGGAGAAAAAAAAGACCCAGAGTTCCTATTTGTAGTTGGGAATAGTATTTCTTGGGATAATGACACTGGAATGATTTTAAATGATATTGAATTAAGATATGGCCCAGAATCCCCAGAAAAATTAGATGTACCAGAAGCTGGAGGGGGTTATAGTAAAACTGGGAACGGAAATATTGATTCAGCTATCGCAGAAGTTGCACAAATGGGGGCAAAATACAGTTACTGTCATAGCTGCCAAACTCATGATTGTGTAGTCTCCACTGGGTGTGGAGATTGTTTCGGAATGAGTGATTTCCTATGTTGTGAATTAAATAGTCGTGGGGTAACTAATAAAGTTGTCGGGTATCCTACAAGTGTCCCAGAGCATAGAAGTGTTTTATATCAAGATTCATCAGGACAATGGGTTGATTTCCCGTATCGTGAATATGGATTTCAAACATTATTTAATAATACAGCTGGAAGTAAAACCAGTACAAAGGTAGTTCCTTGCTCATGTGGAGCAAATTCTACTACTGTATCTACAAGTGTATCAACACAAACAACTAGTAATAATACTCAAATTTAATTTTTTTGGTGGTGTTAAAATAGCAGATTATATTTTATGGGCTGATAGAGGAACAGGAGCTTCAGATATTTATACTGTTGCTGAGAATTTAAAATCATGTAGTGGTGCGGGGTCGGTTGAAGTAGCTGGAATTGGACCAAATATAGGACAATCAACTGGATTATCCAGTAGGTCTAGTGGAAAAATTGGGGTTTTCCAAACAAACGGGGTTGGGGTGCAAACTCCATTTGATTTCGAGACTGGGATTAAAAAGGGATATTATCATTTTTCTAAAGTTATTTTTCTATGGCCTCAATGGATAGGAAATCAATGGATGAGTGATGAACAGATTCAGTCACATAAAATTGGAGATGAATGGGATTGGAATAGACAATCTGGGTATGGGGATTTGAATAGAAAGTATACAGCAGCTGAATTTTTCTCTGATAGTGTTACAACAAACATAGATTTAGTTTCTGCTACTACTCCCGAGGAAGCTGCTCAAAAAATCTGTAACGGTAACTTTGTTGGTAAAAGTGGGGGCAATCAATCACAGGGTGGGCAATCAAACACTTCTCCATTATTAACTGGAGATATGACTTTTGAAGAGTTGGTTGGAGAGATTTGTAATGGTATAGATTTATTGTTTTTAGTTAAAAGGAATGTTGTTGTAGTTGATGATTTTGAATCTATTTTCGCAGAAGCTAAATACATTAGAGATGGTAATACATCGTCATCACCGATTAGTGAGGATATTTCATTATGGGAGATGGAAGAAGACTCCTATGAATTAGAAATTAATCAACATGGTTTTTATAATACAGTTATTGTTGAGTATAAGGACGGGACTGTTAAGGAATCTTTTGATGATTTTGTTCGTGTGTATGGTGAGGTTCCAATTACTTATCATGAGCCTACGATTGATAAGACTACTGCGATTATGAAAGCTAAAGCTTATTTGGCAGCTCATTTAAGGGATTTAGAGATGATGGTTACAACTACAATGTTAACTAAAGCAGGAATTGATATTGGGGATATTGTTACTATTGAAAATCCATTAACCATGAAGGATAAGAATAGGGTAGCTGAAGGAAGAGACCCAGAGTTTCTATTTGTTACTGGGGTGAATACGAGCTGGGAAGGGGACGATTTGTTAACTACTGATATTGAGTGTAAGTTTGCTCCGACTTCTCCAAATAAGTTAGATGTTCCTACTAGTGGGGCTGGGAGTGGGCAAGCTCCTAATAGTAGTGGGGGTGGGAGTTTTGGTAGTAATGGGGTAAGTGCTGACGGCACTCAAATTTGTGCGATTGGAAAACCATCTGCTGTTGGGGAGTCACACTATGGATATAGCTTTTACAAATCTGTGTTTGCAAATAAATGCCCTTTTTGTGGAAATAATACTTTGATATGGGGGTGGAATTGGGCTAATGGAGCCAGTTGTGGTATGTTTCCAGAAAAGGGTGGTTATGAGTGTGGCTCTATTGAAGGGCACATCTTCTGTACCTCCTGTGATGCTGATTTTAGTTGTATAGACGGTAAAGACCATATAAACCCACCTCGTGCCACTTTGACAAGAATCAGTGGCCCTACCCCATCAAGCGAAGCAGAGGCACAAGCTATGAAAAACGGAGGAAATTCCACAAATCCTCAAACAACAAACTAATATTTTTTTTTGAAACAACTTATTTAAAGCTATAAAAATAAAAACCTCATACAAAGAGGTTATTTTTTTATGGTTAAAACAACAAGTTATTCCCCAACAAACAAAAGATTCAGGTCCCACTTTCAAGATTTCGCATCAACAAAAGCCAAAAAAGGACATCTGAACAATAACGAAAGAGACACAGACGAAATAAAACATGAAAGAGGAGTCCTAGTTAAAATCGAAAAAAACAAAATCGACTCTAATGGATGGATAGTAGAAGTAGGACAAGGGGAAAATAAAAAAACATATGAATGCTCAAACGTTACCGGAGTATTATCCGTTCCAGACAGTACCGAAACAGACCTATATTATATCCCAACATATACAGTAGATGTTAATGTAACCATTGACACAGTATCAGCTATATACCAAATAACAAGAATAAAATCAGTAAACAATCATGTAGCATACCAAAAAGACGGAGAACTAGTTCTAACCAACTCCGACAATATGTTAGGCGAAGAGGAAGATGAAGAATCTAGTAAACTAACTATCGCCAAAAAGGGAGTAACAATCGACGGAGACAACATTGTAAACGGGGACATAACAGCAAACAACCTATCTGTTGGAAGAACATTTAAAGTTGGAAAACTTGATGTAGGAATAACCATAGAAAGATTAGAAAAAGAAAACCAAACACTCACACAACAAAACAAACAAATGCAAGAAGACATAGAAAAACTTAAAAGCCAAATTAAACCATTGGTGGGAGAATAAATGCCAGAGCAAGGAAATAAAAAAATTTATATTGGTGACGTTGTCGTTAACGAAGATAATGAAAAATATCAAAAACAATTTTTCGAAGATATTATAAAAACTTTTTTTGGACATGGGAACGGATTAGATGCTGATACAGTAGATGGATACCATGCTTATTGTTTTGCTACAGCAGAACAAGGGAAAAAAGCAGATAATGCGCTACAATCACCATTGTTAGTTGGAACAGAAACAGAATTAAGGAATGTTACAGAAACCGGATATCAATGGATTTTCGATGAAGGAATAAAAGTCAATAATGATTTTATACAGGAAATTTTAAAATTCTTCGGAGATGATATTGAACAAATTCCTGACTATTTCAGTGGAAACACAAAAGATGATTTAACAGAAGACAGAGGAACTGGTTTCAAAAGTAACCTTGCGATTATTCTTCCGGGTATTTGGAGAATATTGCAAAAACAGTTAGAAAATAAAGTTGATAAACGCCCCGGTTATGATTTCTCTCAAAATGATTTCACTGATGAATATAAAGAGAAAATTGACACCTTTGGGAGTAAAATTAAAACCATTGAATGTGAGGAAGGGATTCAGAAACAAATTCTTGACGCTGATATGGTTAATGGATTACAATTTATCCTTGTAACACAGGAACAATACGATGCATTAAGTGATAAACAAAAAAATAATTGGCAAAATGTTTATATACTTGTAGATGAAACTCCTACTGGATATGAGTCTCCTGCTTTATGTACTTTTAAATCTGGATATCTTTTTGAGGTTAGAGATTGTCAATTATATTATAAACCTATACAAGCTAAAGAATGGAGTGTAATGTATGATTTTGAAGCTTTACAAACATTATTCCATTGTCATGTAATGAGAAGTTTAGAGGGAGATGAGGCTCCTAGTTTCACGGATAATGAATATTTAAATTATCCTTTTATTAGTTCAAACTTGATATCAAAATTTATAAACACGATTGACTGTGAGGGAACATATGGGACTGAAAATATTAATATTGATTTTCCACAATCAACTGACAGTACATCAATGTTAACAAAAATAAATATTTTCCCACTATATAATGCTTTTATGGGGAAAATAGAGAATTTAAAAGAACAGATTAATAACCTTATGGAATCATTTAATACATTTAAAGGTGAAATTAGTACAGAATTCTCAAACTTTAAAAACACTATTGCAAATGATTTAAAAACATTCAAACAAGAAGTTAGCTCCACATATGTTACTAAAACAGATTTTAATGAAAAATATAACTCTTTATTGGCAAATATTAATGTGGTTAAAAAACAATTAAATGATTTAAATAATAATTTTAATGAAAAAACTAAAAAAGTTATTGAAGCAGAAGACAAAAAACACACTTTAGTTTTTAATATCCCATTAGACTCTGTTTCTGGAGAACCTAACACATATCGTGTACACCAATACAATACGGGAAATGGGTATGTTGGGACACTTCCGTTAAGAATTACTGATGGAAATAATGAGGTTGATTCAGCGATGGGGCATGCTATAGAAAAACATTATGCTCTGGTTTGTTTAAATGGAGTGTGGTATAGGGAAAAGTTAGTATATCAAATTGATAGTAGGCATTATGGTTTTAATATAAATATTAAGCTTGACCCGGGAACATATGAGCATTGTTGTATTATTGTCCCCGGTTTTGATGGAGAATGGAGATGGTTCCGTACTCAATCAGAGTTCTTTAATTTAAAAGTGACAAGAAATTAAAAAAAAGGAGAAGATATAATGACAAGAGAATATATATCATTTACAGAATATACAATTAATAATAATAAAATAGCTTGGTGGCTTGTAAAAAATAATAAGAAATTCAATGTAAGACAAGTGTACAATTATGGGAATCGTGTAGCAGATTATGGAACCATAATAAAAGTTATTAAAGAAAGAAGAGACAATGTACAAGCGGATAGTTTAATATCTGAGTTTGTAGAGTGTGCTATTTTTGATAATAAAGATTTAAGTTTTCTCCCGAACTATGTAACTGGGACAAATGGAGTAAAATATTATACAAACATTATTATCTCAATGAATAATCGTGTATCCGCTTATGAGGTTTTGCATGGGGAAAGTCCTAAAATTGTATATATAACTGATATTCATGGGAATGGAACTACTAATATTTCTGCTGATGCTACATTAGAAAAATGTTATAAAGCGTTTGGAAAATTCTCCACTATTGATGGGTTTTTATCCAAAATACAAGGAAGAGGATATTCATATTATTTTAATAGTATATATAATACTGATACAACTATTAATAGAATTAAAAACCGTAAAGGAGCTAACTGTACAGATAGTTCACAATTAACATATAGGGTAGGGAAAGGTTTAGGTTATGATGTTCAATTTATTCATGTTAAATGTAAATCTGGAACTGGACATGTAAGAGTTAGATTAAAACATCCCAAACATACTGATAATGCATGGATTTATCGTGACCCTGCTGCTGTTTTAAAAGGAAATGGAGTAAGGTCTAATTGGTGTATGAATGGGCGTGTGATTGCTTATAATCCTAGTTGGATTTTTTCAGATTTGTATCAATAAAAAAAGGAGTTTTGTATTTTTATGAAAGCTAATAATAATTTTAATAAAAAAATATATGAGGCAGTTTTAGAAAGTCAGAAAGAAAATAAAGTGCCAGATGAAACAGAACAGGAACCATCAAAAGATAAAACCCCAACAGAGGACCAATCTGGGGATGAAACACCTGATGATGAACCTAAAACTCCACAAGAAGATTCTCCATTAAAAGAAGAATAATTTTCTTTTTTATATTTTTTTTTAATAAGGAGGTAAGAGTATAATGGCAGAATCTAGTTATATATCATCATTAATGTTGTTAGATGAAAATAAAATCCTTGCAGATTTAAATAAAATAGCTATTGAATTAGGTTTAATAAGAAAAATTAACGAAACCTCTCGTATTTATGTTTACTATGCTGTTTTTGCAAGAGTTTTTGGAACTCTAACTCAAACTATAGCTCAATACTTAAATGCTATTGATATTGAAACAACAACAGACGAAGCACTATTAGAACAATTAATTAAACCTTTTGTGAAAAAACAAAACGCTAAAGTAGCAAAAGTTATTCTCGAGTTCTCAAGAAGAAATAATGATGATAATGCTGTAGATGTATTTATTCCCAGAAATTTCGAGGTAATGACAGAGGGAAGTAACCCTATTATTTTTAGAACAGCTGAATCTAAAATCTTATGGAAGGACTCATATAAAATAAAAGTTCCTGCTTACAGTGTTGAATTTGGAAGTTTAAATAATGTAGCTGCTAACACATTAACATATTTTAATGATTCTCATTTTAGCAGTGTATCCGTAACAAACCCAGAACCAGCATATGGTGGAAGAAACGAGGAAACTGCTTTTGACACCAGAAATAGATTATCTACATTCCGTTATGGGAGAGATGGGTCTAAAAACCATATTATGAATATCTTATATGACAATGGAATTGGATATTATAATTTTAATGTAGTAGAATACTGGGACGGATTTGGAAGCGTTTTGATAGCTATTGATGTTGATTCTGAACAAGAATATTATGATGTCATCAATATGGTTGAAGCCAGTAAAGTAGCTGGAATTAAATATCATTATTGTAGAGTAAATTATGTTTATGCTGATTTAACAGTTACAGCTAAAGTAACTGGAGACAGAATGTATAGTGAATATGATTTAAACGACATTGAACAAACCATTAAAACAGCAGTTGAAGTGTATTTCGGAAAACAAATTTATGTTGGTAAGCAATTATCAGTTAAAAGGTTAGAGGCTTTTGTTTTACAGTATCTGGTTGATGAGACTTATGATATTTACGAAATAGATATTGAAGTAGGAGCCAATAAAGATTTAAAAATCGACCCTGAAACTGGGTATTTTATTGTTAATGAATTTGAAAAATTATTACCAAATAAAATCACTACTATGGTAGAGTATAATTTTGAATAAGAGGTATTTTATATGAATGATGAGGTATTAGGAGATATTCAAGATATTTTATGTGACATTGGAGACGGCCCATATGTTGAAGGAGCACATGACTTTGCACAACAATGGGTAATAGAAAATGATGACATGGTAATCATTAATGATGCAGAAGCTTTATGGGAGTGTATCACTGGGGTTTTACACACACCGTTGGGGAAAATTGATGGTGTTGGTTTAGAAGGTTATGGAAGTGAATTGTTAACACTTAGGGGGCAAGTATTAAATTATCATATTAAAGAATTGGCTAAAGTATATATAAAAAATACTATTCCTCAATTTAAGGGAAGGGTAAAAGATTTCCCAGTAATTAAAATTGATGAGGTTACTGATAAGATTAACAGGAGAACAAAGCTTAGAATTTTTTTGACGGTTGATTCGATTTATGGAAGATTTTCTAGGACAACGTATATTTGAGGTTTAAAAAAATGGCTGATTTTGATAAATATGATTATGAAATAAATAAAAGGCTTCCTGAATGGTATAAACATGTTAATGGGTTAGAACCTATTAATAGGTATACTCAAGAATTATTAATTAGTATACTTGAGGGTTTTTTAAAAAATTTGGGGCTTGTTCAACCTATACAAGTGTGGAAGACTCTTCCAGAGGAGTATAATTGGGAGCATAAATATTATAATAAAGATATATGGGTGGGGAATACAACATTAAATGAAAAAGCTGATTTGAAGATTTCAAATGATAAACCATTATTTTTAAAGATTCCTAATACTAAAAGACCTACTGATGCAGTTATTGATATACATTTTACTGGGAATAAGAATAATCAGACCAAACCCATTAAGAAGTTGTTGATTAAGAATGCTGACCAGATGATTCTTTTCAAAAACATAACTACTAAAACTTCTATTAAAATTAATACAGATGGTAATATTTTAATAGACGGGGTAAATAAAGATGATTTAATTGATGGGAAAATCTATAAAATTAAATCTATAGCAAGAGATGACAAATATGATAATGTTTCTATAGATGATGAGAATAAAAAAACACAACTTGAATTATATGTAGACATCCCCCCAATCACCATTAATGGACAAGATACTCCTGATGAAGTAAAAGTAGAAGCAAAAATAACCAATAAAAAACCAATATATGTAACAGAACAAAATGTCAGATTATACACAGTATCAGCATTCCCATTAAAAAGCGTTAAATTATATGGATTCTTCTGTCATGATTTTAATAATAAACAAGAATGGAAATTATTATGGGAAAAAGAATATTCAGAGAACACCAGAACTGTCTATGATAGAATAACCAAACAATATGATTGTGAAAGATTTTATGTACAAGTTCAATATTATGGGTTAGGACTTCCTATTAGTATTGGTTTTCCACAGGAACAATATAGTTCAGATGTTAGTTTTCAAATTAATGACAGGCTAGATTATTGGGGAGCAATATATGGACTTCCAAGAAGACATTATAAACCTCATATTACAGAAGATGAGGAGCCATATACTTTCCCGAAATATTATGCATATCCAATAGAACAGGATTATTGGTACGAGGAAAGATTAGTGAGTGAATATCGTAAAAATATTAATGCAAAAGATATAGATTTTCTGAAAGATTCAGAAGATAACAATATAGCTTTAATGAGGAATATTGACCCGTATTTAAACGATGTATGGATATATACTGAAACAATTACTCCAACCATTGATATGAGTGCAGAAACAAAAGGAATTCTCCCATGTAGTGTTAAACAAGATGAAACTACAGATGGAGTGAGTTGGAAGAATGAGCAGAGAGTTGGAGATACTCAATTATTAACTAGTGATTTGCATTTAGAGCCACAAAATGCTAAAAATTATAATAATCGTAGTTTTATGGGGAAAGTTTTACAATTGAAATTTAAAGTTCCAGAGCTTCCTAAAGATATTGAGATTACCGGTTTAGAGTTAAAACTTAAGGGGGTAACTGATTTACATTCTGATACTATAATTTTGGATAATAGGTCGAATTTTAAACTTCCATTTAAATATGAAAAAGCTAATGGAGATAAGTTTGTTAAAAAAGAAACCTTTTTATTGAATATGTTTGATGGGAAAGAATGGCAAAAAGGACAAAAATATTTTACATTTGGAGGGAAGAATAATCTATTAGGTTTGGATAAAATAGAAAGATATCAATTAGAAGACCCTATAGAATTCAATATTGGTTTAACAAATCAAAGTAACTTTTTAATGGCTAATATATCATTATACAATATTAAATTATATGTATACTATAAAACTTTAACAGAAGAATTTACAATAAGCGAAAAATTAAGTAACAGAAAAATGTTTTTATATGATGATAATGATAACCCAAACATTACTATAAATCAGGAAACAAATGAACCTGTATATAATGAATCTGCTTATTGTGATATTGTATTAACATTAGAAAATACTGGGGTTGTTCCCGTTACGGATAAGACTGTTTATATTATCCCACCTTATGAATTAGAGGTTTTAAATGGAAATGATAGTTTTTCATTTGATTTAGATGTTGGAGAAAAATTAATTATTGGTGATGATGATAGTACAAGAATAAGAGTAGTTCCGAGAGATAAGTTAAATACTCCGACCGGTTTATTTGATGTTCTTATATTTTGTGATGATAAGGTGTTAAAAAACGAGATTATATTGAGGAGGAAAAATAAATGGTAAGATATTTAAATACTGAAGCAAAAATTGAAATGTTAAAATCTGAATTTCATCCATTTTATATCATAAATATTGATTGTGACAGTATTGGTGAAAATGAACCTAGTGGGTCTGTAAATTTAACTATTAACATTGATGAGGTTAAAGATAAACAATGGAAAGATTTTTATTATCATATAAAAGATTATATTAGTTATATAGAGGAGGATGGGAAAAAAATATTAACCTTTGAAAATCTACTTTTTACTGATGGGGATAATATATCAAATCTTTATAGTTATGAGTATTATAAAGGAATATTGTATATTAAAATGACTTCTTATACAAAAAAAGTAGCTATGCATGTTATTCCGAAAAGTTATTATAGTATGGATAAGGTATTGATTTTTAAGGATTCTGATGTGCAGGATATGAGTAAACATTTTTCGTGTACTGATGAGTTTTATAGTCGTCATGATAATAATCGTATTAATTTATATTATCAGAAAATTGATTTAGATAAACAACAAAAAGGGGATAGGAGTAGGCAAGATAGATGTCCGAATTTTGGTTTATATGATAAAACGAACCCACAGTCTTTGTTTCAGAAGATTCAGGACGGAAATTGGGTTAGGGAAAATTATAGGGATATGTATGGAGAATATATTTTTGACATTTCAACTCAAACTAAAAACATGAGGAATTTACAAATTAATACTGGGTATTATTATAATGATGCCTCCCCATACAATGCTATACATTATACAGGTGTGCAAGATGATACTAATAATGCTGTTGAGGATAAATGTGTTTTATTGGATACTAATTTCGATGATATTCGCGATGATAATTATACAAATGTTATAAAACAAATGGAATACATAAAAGAAAATAATAGTATGAGTTGGCCGAAAACAAACAATATCATGGAAAATAAGGGATTTGTAAATTCACATAGTCAGGACAAAGATATTGGAAATTTAAATCATAAAACTATAAAATATTTTAATGATGATTTATATGTAGAGGAAAAAAATAAATATATAGAAGTAAGCTGGGTTGACCAGAAATTATAAGAGGTTTAAAAAAAATGCAAAGACAAAAAATTACAATTTATCCATCAAAAATTGAGGATATTAATGCTAATAAAGAAATTTTAGAAATACCTAATCTTGGAAATCCTAAATGTATGAAAAGAGGATGTTGTGTTCATCCACGTGATAAAAGATATTATCATTCATGGATGAATTTGAAAGAATTAAAAACAGGTGGTTTAGCTCAGTGTGGGTATCCAGCTACTCATAATTGTAATTATAATGTTTATTATGATATTAAAGGATATAGGAATACATGCCCTATTGGTGGGTGTAATGGAACATTTCACACCCCAGCTTTGCTTAAATTAAGTAATTTTGATTTTAAAGAGAAAGGAATAAAAAAAGGAGCTACCATACATAGTATTACTGTTAATTTTGAACATCGTTGTAATGGTGTTGATGTGGGGAATGGGAGACAACATTATAATTGGGGACCGGATTTCTCCAGTATTAACATAAGCACTCCTCGTATATATTGTGCTAAAGGAAAAGATGTTTTAACACATGAATTTATTGGAAATAATCCTCCAGTAAGTAAGAAATTTAAAGGAACAGGAGCAATCTTAATTGGGGAGAAACTGACCTCTGATAATTTATTAAGTGATGATTTTGGAATTTATATTAGATATGGGCCAAACCTTAGTACAAATCCGGGGATTCTTTTTTTAAAAGGACTTCAAATCATTATTGAGTTTACGAATATTAAACCAGCTCTTATGGGAACAGATGATAAACAATCTGTATATGTAAACAATTCTAAACACTGTAGTTCGGTTTTGAAACAAACAGTCTTTGGAGGTTTTATTAATTTTGATGGAACTATTTCTCCAAACACACCTCAAAATGGGTTAGGGAAATATATTAAAGTAGATGAAAAAACACTCCCTAATGGAGTTACAAAAATTGGGGAAACCTTAGTTAATGAATCATATAAAGAATTCTCTTTTAGGGATAATAGTGAGATAGTTGGAGAAAAGAGGATTAATTATTATTTAGAAAATTATCCAGAGGTAACAACTTCCGTCCCATTTGATGGAAAAATCTTCCACAAACCAAAAATCAAAATAGAAAAACAATACTTAAAAGACGATAAAAACCTTGAATTGTATAAAGAAAAAGAAGAATATATTACAGCTTATGATGGATGTTGTGATTATCTTTATATATACTTTGATTCCGTGAAAAACACTCCAGATTTAAAATTAAATGTTATAGGGGATTCTATTGACAATAATAATATTTTAATAGATAATAACAAAACTGATTTCACTAATATGAAAAAATGGTATAATGCTGTTGCTCAACAAGATTGTGGAACACATACAGCATGGATTCAAAGATGTTATATCGGAAAAAATGATGAGGAAATACAAGAAGATATTTCACAGGCGATAACTGTAAATTATGAGGTTATAGGACAGCAAATTAAATTTAAAATATTTGATGAGAACAATCCAGAATTAAAATATCCCCAAAATAAAAACCCAGATGAACAATATCAAGAAATCAGTATTCAACGTATCGACAATCAACCATTAACAAACGCTATTGTTACCATTTTTGATGAAACCAACCCACAAAAAACCATTGTTGTAAATGAATCCGGGGAAACGATTTCTTTTAAAAAACAAGAAATAAAAAAAATAAAAATAAATAAATATTACTCCGGAAAATATCACATTAGAGTAGAGGTTCAAAATCAACAAGGATGTAAACTAACTCCAACGGAAGAGCTTATTACTATTACTCCTAATCATATACAATATCATGATAAAATAACTATTAGGGGAGAAGATAGTACCAGTTTTGATTATGAGTATCTTGTAGCATGGGAAGGAGACAATGTTCATACCCCTATTAATATTAAATCAACAGAAATCGGGAGAACATTCGAGGATATTCATTTATGTAGTGAAGATGCTCAAACTGGTTTATCTGAAATGGGAATAGCCATATTAAAAGTGTCAAACACAACTACAGATGAATTAAAAAATATTCGTATAGAATTAAATACATTAAAAGAAAAAGATAACGAAACCATACAAACTACTGACGAATGGGTTACAAGAAGTGGAGTTTTCTATAATTTCTATAATAATTTTAATAGTGTTAATAATGATATTATTGATATAGTAGATGTTGAAAATTTAACCCCTGATAATGATTTAACTGGAGAGGAAAATGTATATTTGCATATTAAAAAAATACCTCCTAAACAACAATTGCATATTAAAATTCCTTTCGTTAGCACAACTGAAAAACAGGTTTTTTTACAATATTTAATTTTTGAGGAACCTCAAACTATTTATCATCTTGATTGTCAAACTCCTCGTTTAAATGATTATATTACTTTAAGTGTTTATGACTCTATTTTAACTTCATTAGATATTACGGGGGATAATGATTTATTGTTCATGGATAAGGATTCTTGTCCTCAAAAATGCTATAAGCATAAAGATGGGGAGAAAAATCCTAATAAACCTTTTGATAATCCATATGCTCCTTTAACTTATACAATCATGAATATAGATTCAAGTAATTTTGATGATGGGGAGTTAGCTCCATTTGTTATTAAGAATAGTATTGAAATGAATGCTTATCGTATATTGGATAAAAATAAAAAGGTTATATATGAGAAAGATGATTCAGGAAATGAGATTTTTTCATCAGATAGAATTAAAGTAGAGAGAGGGCGTTCTATACAAAAGAAAAGTTTGGAGAATCAGCTTATAACTGCTTATGTTAATTATCCACAATTAGATGAGGAAATTATAAAAGGAAGAACAGATAAAAATGGAGAAATAACTTTTTATATAAATCTTCCAGATACTTTAGGGGAGAATTATTATACTATAGAGGAGTTATTTGATAATTTTATTCATATAGAGTATGCTGGAAATTTAATATATAATTCTGCTGTTATACAAGGAAATATCACTCCAATTGATACAATATTAAAATATACTGATTTTGTTTATCAAGAACAAAAATATGATTACACACAAAACAATAATATAACAATTAAAAGTGGAGACACATTTAAAATAGTTGGTATTTTCGGATATGAGGATAAAGATACTATTAAATACATATATAATCGCCCATTATATTTGTATAGGAAAATTGATGGAACATGGAGAAAAATTCAAACACTAACAACAACCATGTACACAGATGAATCATATAATTTCGAGATAACAATTAAAAATACTTCAGACTCAGATAAAAAAATATCTGACATCATGAAAAACATCAGTCTTGCCTCTAAACAAGATACATTATACAATCCATCTGTAATTAATTACTCTGGGGAAGAAATAACTGATGATAAAAAACAAACAGTATTAAAGTATATTGATACATGGGAAAGCTATAAAGCTGGAACTGTAGCCATTATAAAAGTTAAATTAGAGGGATATGAGGAAACTATCACTAATGAAATTCTATTTAATGCTCTCATCACCAAACCCGGTGACACAGATAGCATTACTGTCTATTATAAAATGTGTAACTTAAAAAATTATAACTGTAATATTAAAAAAGATAATTTTGACTTCATTAATAACTGTTTGGAAAACAAAGGTATTTTCTCAACTATTTTACAAACTAATTCATATACATTAATCCCAAATCAAATTACACTTCCCGTTTACTGTGGAATTGAAAGTAATTTTGATATTATAGCAAAAATACAGTCTAAAGTTATTGAACAAAATTACATTAATGTTTTATATGTTAATGTCAACAACAAAATAAAATATAATAAAGATGTTACTATAGATATCAATTTAGGACAAGTATTAAACAATAATATGTCATATTTGGGAGATTATACATTTTTATCTATTGAAAACGATGATGGAGACTATGTCATTAACCAAGAATTACAAGAAAATGGAAATGAAAACATAATCGTTACTTGGAAAATAGGAGATATGGAACCATACACATCATCAAAGGCTATAATAAAAATAAAAGCTGATGATATAGGTTTATCCGATATTAAAATAATAGGATACGATTATTTACATACAAAAGATTCTACAGAGGAAATCATAGAAGTAGGGAAATCTCCATGTCCGAAAGACTGTGGATAAAAATATCCACCTATTTCTTCATTTTCTAAAGGAAAGAATATTTAAAAGAATATCGATAGAATATTTAATTAGTGAGGTAACATGAATGGCTTATTTTAAAACAGTAGACCTGTATTCGGAAATTATTAACCAGAAAAAACAATTCATCTTCGAGGTTGAACAATCCCAAGATTCTATACTTCCTAATCAATTGTATAAATATCAAATTTATTGTAAAAACATTAGTGGAACTTTAATAAAAGATGTTAAAATTCAAATTGCAAATCCAAATTCTATAATCATCGATGAACCAGATTTAATCCCATATATAGAAATTGGAGATATGGAAGACGGGGAATCAAAATTATTATTTGTATCTAGTAGGTGTACTACAATAGGACAACACTCTGTACACTTTATATGTTATGGACATACTACTGGAATGTTTTACAAAACATTAACAATAAACTGTTCATATGAAAAATATGTTCCTGAATTAGAACATAAAATCCATATCTATAATTTCTCTCCATATGAAGATACATATAGATTAGAGAGTAAAAATTATAGTAATAAAGTTACTCAACTATTTAAAAAACAAAAATTACCATATAAAGCGGGAAAACAACCATTCAATATATCCTCTAACATAGATGAGGGACAATCTTTTTTAAATCAATTATCTGAATGCAAAAACACTAACGAACACGCATACCAATATTTAAGTCGAGAAAATTACACAATAAACTTATTAGAAGAATATGTTGGAGAAAACCTTTTTAAATTACTACAAGAAATTAACGAACATTCACAATATGTTAATTTCGAACCATTAAGAACTGGGACAAACGAACTCAAAAACGAATTCAGGGAATTTGAATCTAATGGATTTATTAACAAATTTGGTTTATTAAATTCAGAAATCTTCCACCATATGGGAGTTATTCCCACCTATACATATATGTCTGATTATTTATTCAGATGGGCTCCGTCTAATGAAAACCAGTTATTAAATTTATATCCACCGATTAAAGCAATGAACTGGAATACTAAGGCTTGGGCTGGGCATATTTTTGAGGTTTTAGAGCATAGTTATGATGAAAAAACTGGAACCGAGAAAACTAAATTATTGTATACTTTTAAAAATAGGCAAGACGCAGAAACATATGTGAAAAGGACAAAAGAGTATAATGCTTTAGAAAATATTGATAAGTATACATATGAGATAAAAGAAAGGTTCTGGGATACTGGAGTATTCTTTATTAATATTCCATTGAAAGATATTCCGAGTAATTTTTTTATTATAGATAATTCGGAAATTAATGCTCTTATACAAAAAGCAAAACCATATGGAGCTAAATTTTTAATCAGGTATATTGTGGATACAACTTTTGACCATAATTTAGATTTTTATTTGCATAAAACATATAAACCATATATTCCTATTGATTTAGGAGATTATGATAAAATAACCTACTTCATACAAAGTTTAAAATACCACGAAATAGAAGAAACGAATGAATGCGGAGATATATTAAAAAGTATTAGATTAGTTCCAAGTGGGTTAAGTGCCTATAATGGTTGTAATTTTAATTATAATCTTGATTTTTACTCATCATCACCACACCCAACCATTAAAGATGTTTCAGAAAACAATAACTCCATAGATTTAGATATTACCCCAGAATATCTTTTATCTTACCAAAAGCAACCAAAATCATTAAGTAGGGTTAAAGATATAGAAAAATTACTATTCGATTATGATTTCTCAAATATTTCTTTTAAAGAAACAATCAACTTTGAAGATATTAGAAAAATCAGTAATGAGGAAGCCGAAGTTACAAATACTGGTCATAAACTATGGATTGATAGTTTAAAGGAAAAAAATAATAACCATCATAAAACATTCAATATTGAAACAACACAAGATGGAGTAAAATTAATAGAAGAAGGGAAAGATTTTGACCTTTTCAGAGTTTTAATCCCAGAATTATTAAGAGAAACACCAAATTTAGAATTTGGAATCTCATTAAAAGATAATACCGGAAAATTACATGGGTTAAGTGTTGAGTACGATACACATGTAGAAAAATATTATATAAAATATGTAACCTCATATAATGATAATTATATATTACAAAAAGATGGGTATGCAAATCTAAAAAGTATAGGGGTAAAAATCCTAAAACATGATGATTTAAACTTATTAAACACTATTGTAATGTATTTCGAAAAGGACGATAATTCTGGAGATGATTTTGTTTTTGATTACTTTAATCATATTGTTATTCCATCTCCATCAGAAATTAGTGCTTTTGTTAGAAACGCCACTAATAAGACTTATATTCTTAATTGGGACCGTATTATCCAATATACTCCCCCATTAAATAATTTAATAACATTTAACACTCCACAATTTTTTGAAGCCAATACATATAATGAATATATAAATTTATCCAAAAAAGACACAAACTGGGTTAATTTATACAGAATGGATTCAAAAGAAAATAGTTATAGTTATATTAAAAATACTGAAAACGATATATTAGGTGTTGATGATATTACTGTACATTTCGACAACCTAAATATTCCCGAATCAGCTATAATAGAAAAGATGTATCTAAAATCAATTATAGAGCCTAACACTTTAAAAGAGATTCATTGTTCTTATGGAGTCCAAAATAATTATGTTGTAAATGAAGCTCAAAAAAATATAAAAGTTTTTGAACCCAACAAAATTGATGGTTTTCATCAAAATGAAGAGGATTCTGATAGTATTTTATTTAAATTAGATGAGGCAACACTTAATGAAAACACTAAATTGATTGAGTTTTGGAATGAAAAATCTATTGAGAATATTATGTTTAATGATGCATTAGACTTATCATTAGATTATCTTGATAATTATGATGATTATTTAGAGATTCGTAAACCATATTGGGTTCAGTTATCTGATTTTTCAAACATAGCTTATGATTTTAATTCATTTAAATCATTCTCTTTTGTAATAGAGGGGTATAATTCTGGGTCTCCTTTAGATATGATTGTGCAATGTGCTGATTATGTTGATTTAGCTGATTCTTTAACGGTTAAAATTGAATCTGGGTATTTCAAGAAGAAAATCCAATTACCATATAAGAATAGGTTCCGTTTAGATGAAGTAAAAGTAAGATTTAGGTTTGACGGTAACAATAATCCTGTCTATATTTTTGATAACTATATAGAAGTTGATTTTTCTAAAAAACAAGATGGAGAAATTATATATACTGAATCTGACATAATTAACAGTGAGGATAAAAAACTTTTAAATATTAATATTTTGAATTCTCAGGAAAAAGCTTATATGTTTAATAATGGTTTGACTGTTAACTTAAGTTTTGATGATTTAAGTCCGGGAGAATTTTATAGGATTTATTCTGTAGAATTGGTTGTTTTGTATAGAAACACTGATAGTAATATTCTTGTAAATAACGCTTTTATGGGAACCAATAGTGAGTATACTAGTTTAATTGGAGACAAAAAAGACGCTTATCTTTCTGGGTCTTTTTATGATGATGTTACAACAATGTCTCAATTAAAAAGTGATATGAATGCTGGTGACGATGGTTTTGTTTTAGAAGATAAAATTTATCAGTCTTTTACTGCTCGTAGTTCTAATATTAGTAGTATTACTGTTTACCCTAATGGTTTTAGGGGAAATCCAAATAGTCTGATTAAAATTGGAATATATGAAAATCATGGGACAACTCCGGGACAATTAATTAAGGAAATTTATGCTAATGGTTGGAATAAATCTAATGCTCAATTTAAAGATTTAGATGAGATTAAATATAATATTAATGTTGATAATTTAGTTTCTGGACAAATTTATTGGTTTAAAATGGAAGTTGTTAACCCAACAAAGAATAATTATTATCTCCTTAAATATACCGATAAAAGCATAAAAGGGTTTAAATTATTATATGAGGAGAATAAAAATCTTAAAAATGCTTTTAGTAGTTTAAGCTTTAAAATTAATAGTTCAAATATTAAAAAAAGTTTTAATAATCTTCCAGCTATACAGAGTTATTTCCCTAACCCTTTTATCCAAATTGGATTACATAGGGGTGTGGGAGAATGTGAAAAGCTGAAAATCGTTAAAGGCAGAGGAGTTAAATAATGATACTTAATGTTGATTTAGATAATGAAATGACTGTGAAATTAATTAAAAAAGATAAAAATGGAAACATTATACAAGAAACAAATAAAGAGGCTGATTTAGATGGTAGTGAGTAGTGACCAAATCGTATATATGAATGGGAAAGAAAAAGGTTTACAGAAGCTTTTTTCTCAAGAAAACTTTGGATATTTAGCAATCGGATACAGTGACGACCCTGCTTTTAGTAACGACGATAACAATAATGGTTTTAATGAAATCAAATTAGCAGATGAACCAACATACACACGTGTTCCTTTACAATTACAAGGAAACACTATTAAAGATAATGATACTGGAAAAGTTAGTGTAAAATTTACTGCTGATTTAGATATTGATAATATTCAATACGGAAGTCAAATTAACCAATTAGCTATTGTTGACAGTTCTGACAGTACAGACCCAAACACTGTACATTATGCAGCTGCCGTATTCCCAAAGTTTACTAAAAATTCTGATATAGCGATAACTTTCCTTATTGAAATGAAAATATAAAAAGGTGGTTTGTTTTTTATGGGAATACATATTGAAGCACAACATGAGGCAGAATATAATCAAATTAAAGCTAGAGAGAAACAACAAGAAAGCATCAATAAATTAAATGATATTATCCCAGTAGTTAGCGAAACACAAGATATATTAAATAATGTGGATTTAGAACAAGTATCTGCTGATAATAATATTATCAAAGATGTAGTAGTTCGTAATTTAGAAGAACAAACCGATATTGATGAAATTAAAGATGCAGTTGATTCTTTAACAAAAAAAATTAATACTCTTACAAAAAAAATGAATACATTGTTAAAAACTGTTAATAATATACATGAAAAGATAAATGATGGTGATAAATAATGCCTTCTTATTATAATAGGGTTATTGGGCGTTTAAGACCCGGAGCAATAGCTGATGCTGATGATATTAATATGATACAAACTAATGTGTCTGATGCTCTAAGGGCTGTTATCAATGACCATCATCAAAACGATGCATTCATTTTAGGAGAAGATAAAAATGCTTTTTTATTATCTCCTGCCCCTAAACGTTCTGGACGTTATATCGACACTATGAATTTAGTTGATAAAGATAGAGAAAAATGGTTATCTATTAGAAGATATGGATATCGTCAAAAAATTAAAAAAAGTAAAACTTCCTTATATAGTATTATAGCTAAATTTAGAAATACAAGTAAAAAACCAGTTACTGTCTGGTGTGAATTAAGAGATAGTACTGATTTTTTATTGAAAAGAACTAGTTTTGAGTTACCAGCAAATACTTTAGCAAGTGAATTTGAAATTGTTTTTGATGAAACTTTTTGTAGTACTGCTCCGGGATTATCACATAAAGAGATTGAACCTTTCGATACAAAATATATGGCTCCACCTAAAAATCAAGAATCATTTGATGATGGAGTAGACCATACTAATGAAATGAATGTGAATAATTTTACTGTCGGTGCCAGTGAACTATATTTCGTTATTAAACCATTAAATATTAATCAATACGATGTTTCTGTCAATGGAGATGAGGATGAAATCATTAATGATGATACTTTTGCTGTATTGGCTGATAGAGATGGGAATTATGGTAAGCTATTAGAGCAAACTGGGAACGATGGTTTGTATTATGATGAAACAGCATATGATTTGCATTTTAAAGATGTTTATGCTAATAGTTCAACTTATCTTTGTGAAATGGGGGAAGCTGTGATTGATGGGCAAAAAGTAAAATGTATGGATACTCATATTAGTATTGATGGGGCAAGTGAGTTTGGAAATGTTAAAACATATGTTTATATGGATGTTGATGGGCATTTAAAGGCAATTAATTCTAAAGCTTATATGGAGGATAATGAAGCTGATTTAACAGTACCTCTGCCCGGTGGTATGCTTCTTATTGGTATTATCACTACTTATTTAAATGATAATAAAGCTCCAACCATTAATCAAGATGATACATCTTTACATGTTAGAATGCGTAGCCATCATGAAAGATTAAGAAGATTAGAGAAAGAATTATCTTATACTAAAGATATAGCGTTCCCTCCTCGTTTAAAATATACATTAACTGGTGAGGATATTGTTGATAGTACTCCAGAAAAAGGTTATAATAGTTTAAATATTGAAACTAATATGCCGGATAATACTAATGGTACTAAAAATGCTAATGAAATTGAAGGAAGTAAGTTTTATTTAACTACTGATTCTCAAGGAAATTTCGTTATTAGAACATCTAGCGCAGAAGTAATCACAATTCCTGTAACTTTACTTGGAGAGAAATCTGTTAGTGTAGATACCACAGACAAAGATGAAAAGAAAACAGATGAAAAGAAAACAGATGAAAAAGAAAAGAAAACTGAAACTGTAGTATCTCAAGAGAATATTCTCACAAAAGAGGAATTAAAAGGAGAGGAAGCCGTAAAACATATTACAGAAAATGTTAATATGGAGGTTGATGGAGAAAAAGGAATAGTTAAATTAAAAAATAATAATAATGCTTCTGGAGTAGGTATGACAGATGAAGAAGCTAAAGCTACTACTTTCAATCCATGGGATGATGATGCTTCAAATAGACCGAAAAATAAAGATGTTACCCCTACAGAGAGAGAATATTCTGTTACAAAAGGGAAAAATGGAAAAAATGATTGGGCGAGTGAATTCCCAGCAATGACTTTCTATACTGATACAGATTATAAATTAGATGGAATACATATTCCTATAACTAAATTTAAAAATTGTGATTCAATAAAATTTGTAATTTGGAAAAGACAAGGGCCAAACAATAAAACAAACACCGTATGGTTAGAGAAAAAAGTCTACACCAGTAAAGACTTTTCACTAGAAAATGCTAAAGAAAAAGACGGATATCAAATCATGGAAGATGGGTTCACAATTAAAATCGAAGATGGTTTAAACTTACCTAAAGGACAATATGTAATAGTATGTATACATACTCCGAAAGAAGGTACTGGGTCATGTTATGTGGAAACATATAAACCGGATAATCCTAAAGATTTCTGTATCAGATATTATGGTGCAGGAGATGCATCTCACTTTTTATTAAAAGAAAGATATTTAGAAATTTGGTATAATAGTGCTACTTTTACTGGAACAGAAAAAAAATATAGTAAAGAAGGACATATTATTAGTGGAACAGTCACATATGAAAACAAAGAACCAATTACTAAAATTTTAGCTACAGGAAACATTCAGGTTCCAGAAAAATGTGAATATCATTTATATGCAGATACTGGAGGGGGTTGGCAAGAATTAAAACTTGATAAATCTACCGCTATTACTGGTGGAGGAATCTCATTCAGATGGAAACTTGAGTTTAAAGGAGATTCAGACACTCCAGTCTTATCTTATAGTGATGAAAAGAAATATGCCCTTAATTTCACATTAACCAGAAAACAGTCTAATGTTGGTGCAGGATATTCTGATGAAAATGTTTGTGTTACTAGTAAAACTATTAATGGTAATACTATACTCAAAGAATATATGGGTAATCCTAATTTAAAGACTGATAAATTTAGTAATTGGGAGTTTGCTCGTATTTGGGCTACCGATAACCCATCTAATAAAATGATTGTTGATATAGCTGGGTCTGATACACAAGCTTATATTAAAAACGATACTATCGTAACAGATAAATACACAATTCCATCTCAAGAGTCAACTTTCGATATATTCTCTTTATATTATTGTGATTTAACATTAGATGATTTTACTAAAGACAGTGTTGATTATAGTCATTATGATGCAACTACAGAATACGATGAGCATAATTTACGTTTAAAACTTGATTATGATTATTCATATAATGATAATGATATAGCTTTATTTGATATTAATAGTGGAGTTATTAATGAAAATAGTAATGTGGTTGTTAAAGATGGAGATGCATTGCATTTTACAGCTGGAGGAATTGGTGAGGAAAATGAGATTCTTTACAAAATCCAAGAGAAAGGCAATACATTAGATTTAACAAAGTACTCTGGTATTAAAATTGGTTTTAATGCTGGAGGTTTGAGTGGAGATAGTTCAGCTAATGATACTGAATTGATTAAAGGTTTAGGATTATATATTAGTTCTTCTTATGAAGATGATGCTCCAACAAATAAGAATTTATCATTAGATGGGAAAGAAATATTAAAAAATACAGATACACTCCCTGATTTAAATAAGTCAAAACAAGAAATTATTAATCAATATTATGGTAAAATCATTCAACAAAATGTTGTATATAATAATGTAACTTATACATTATATTACCAGTATGTTAAAAATTCTGAAGGAAAATATATTTTACAACAATTACATGATTTAAAATCTTATGAAATTTTTAAATTACCACCATTTGTGGTTAAAAAAGATTCTAAAGGAGATATTCAAACTCAATATGTGCAAGTAAGTATTGACGGAGCTAATAATCGCTTAAACAATGTTAAAGAGATTGGACTTGTAAGTTTAAGAGATGAAGATGAGTTTGAAGTAATTAGGTCATGTACTATAGAGTTGAAGAAAATTAGAGCTATAGAATCTGATTATTATCCTATGTATAATCCTCAAGATAACGAAAAATTATTACCTTTCGACCCAACTTTAGTTGGAGATAAAAACCATTATGAGATTAAAATGCATACAGAGGGGACAGAAAAAGTTAGGACTGAAAAAGTTAAACAAAAAGTTAAGAAAACTGTTACTGAGAAACAACCAGTTAAAGTACCTAAAAAAGATAAAGATGGGCATGATGTTACAGATGACAAGGGTAATGTTGTAATGGAGGATAAAAAGGACGAGAAAGGAGAAATAGTCTATGAAGAGGTGCAAGTTGAAAGATTAGTTGATGAGGAAGTTGAAAAAACTGTTAAAACTACAACTAAGTATACTGAACCTCAAAAAGTTTGTCAATGTAAAGTCTACTATAATAGGATTTCTAAAGATGGGGAAACCTTGTTTTATTGGAAAAATGATTCAACAACTACTCACTTTAACCATGTAGGTTTGCAAATTGCTTGTGATAGTTGGATTCCTAAAAATAGTTTAAGGTTAAATCTTTGTAGCGATGATAAGGGGCGTAATGTTGTTTATAGTATGAATATTCCTACTTTGAATTATATTCATGACCCTGTAGCTTCTACCTTAAATTATGATGTTATTAAGGATACTGATGGAAATGTAACTAGTACTACTGCTAAAGAAGATGGTTTTGTTAATTTAGCTGCTGTGTTTAAGAAGATTAAAGATGATGTGGCTATTAAGTCTATATCTATTTCTGCTACTGATAAGTTTAAAACTTATATGCAGAAAGCTAAGGGTGAAAAAACCGTCACTAAGGAAAGTGTTGATTCTACTACTGGTAAGACAACTACTACTACTGAGGTTACTACTATTGGTGATTCTAGTATTAGCTTGTATATTGGTAAGATTTCCTTGTATAAGGCTCGTACTATTCCTATTTTTGAGAATGCGATAAGGTTTAAGTTTTATAATCAGTCTGATGATGCTTCTGAGGATTCTGCGAAAATCAGGAAGGTTGGTGTTGTGGCTGAATATAGGTAGATTTTTTTTACCTATATTTTTTTCATTATAATACTATAAATATAGGATATATTTAAAAAAAATAAAAAAAAATCAAGAATAAATATGTTCATTATAATCTTCTTTCTCATGAGTATCAAGAAGCAACAACAATTCCTCATTATACACTACCTCAATACTACAAATATAATCCTTATTGACAACCCTAACTTTCTCAAAACCATCATATGTTGTTTCAACGAAAGTAATCCATGTATCGTCCTCATCAATTAAAAAACATAAATCATAAGAGATTTCGTTTTGCAAAAGAATATTAAAACAAATTTTATCTATATCCTTTTTGATTCCTTGAGTTTGTAAAGAAAATTTGAGAATATTTTCAATAGAGTTATGATTGTTTAATTTTTGTGTTGAGTCCATTAAGTTTGCCTCATTCTAATTCTTTAATTCTATCAGATAATATTATGCAACTGTACATTATGTATATATTTACAATGAATAGATAAAACAACATTATGAAAAATGTTAAAAATAATATATCTATTTCTCTAACAGGAGGGTATGCTATTAAAGATAATACTCCTTCTCCTAATGCTAAAACTCCTACTGTTAGTGATGCTTTATAGCATTGGAAGGAGATTTCTCTTATATCACTTTTGATATTATGTATATTGTTTAATGTAATATATAAAGTGATAATAATTATCAACATAATGTATGTGGCTATCAAGATTAAATGCATTATTGTTTGTTGGGGTAATGGATGTGAAAATCTTGATAAAAAAAGCATAATAAAAGCCAGAAATCCGATAACTAAACTGATTTGTATCTCTCTGATTTTTAACATTTGCTTCATCTTGTATACACCTGTTTGTTATTTTTGTTTTAAGGTTATATTTAAACTTTTTTATAAACATTCATCAATAAGGGAGGAAATGAATTCTGGTGTGAATGGGTCATAGAAAAATTGTCCAATAGATATATCTCTATGGTTGTATCTGAGCATGAAGCATTTTTTTGGATTATTCCCTTTTTCATTATTATGGTATAGATGGTTTGGTAGATAATGTACTTTCGATGAATCAAATATCGTATATTTATTTTTTCGTGCATTTTGTGGATAGTTTGTTGTTCCACCTATCGTTAAATTAAACGCATCTTCGTTTATTTTATGGTAGGTTTTACATTGCTTGATATAATATTTCTCCCAATAACTTAATTCATCATGTGAAACATTATATGTAAAAAAAGATAATAATGGTATTAATTCATATTTATCTGGATGTTTTTGAAGTTTATTTTCAAAAAGATTATTCTTTTTAGACACCAAATGTTGTTTATGTCGAATATTAAACGACTGTGTAGTCAATCCCACATAAACAATTTGGTTGGTATCAATATCTCGGTAAGCATATATGCCTTTTGCATTTAACATAATTATTTTTCCCGAAACGATATAGAGTATTTTCTCCAACTTTATATTTTCTTGAATGATATTCACCAGTATCAGAATCATACCAAAAAATTGTATCTTGGTTAAAATAACGTTCCTTATGTTTGTATATCATAATTTCTCCCTTCCATGTTGTTTAGTCTGTATATATATGTCTTCCACATCAAATAATGAAGATAACTCTATAAGTTCATCCCTAGATGGAGATTCATCGAAATCACAATACGAAACATCCATCTCTACTAATACTAAAGGAATATTATAAGAAGAAATAATATTATTTATTTTCTTACATTCTTCTTTATCTATATATTCATTATGATATACTAAATTGAACTCACAACAATAATGATTTTTTACTAAGTAATTAATATTATCTAATATAGACAAAAGATATGAATAATTTTTAATAGAGATATTAATTAAATCAATATTACTAGATATGTTATTAATATCTCCATTTAAAGATGTATCGATTTTTGTTTTCAAATTATTATCGTGTGCATAATCAATGATTTGGGACAAATCATCATTAAGCAGTGGCTCTCCTCCAGTTATTGATACAGATGTAATATAATTTAAATTATTATTAATAATGTTTTTAGCAACTTCAAAATTCATAATAGGCATTGTGCTAATATCATTAAAACAATACATACAATTATTATTACATTGTCCAGAGTTTAACGACAATGATACTTCATTAGGCATATCAACCAAAGATGTATTATAATATGAGAAACATTTTAAATATTCTTTTAAATAATAAATATACATAGGATTATATTCTTCTATAGTTAAAGTTTTAATAGCATCTATTAAAGATAATTCTAAGCTATCAGAAAAAAATCTTTTTTCTGTCTTATAATTACTACTATATCTCATATAGTATCCTTTTTTGGTTTTACGGAATTTATATGGAATATGATTCTTTTCTTTTTTCTTATAATATAACAAATCTTCTTTAATGTACTGATTTACTTTATCAATATCATATACACACATATCCTCATTAACTTTATGTTGTAATTCAATATAAGACCTAGCAATATCTCTATCCTTATATATATAAAAGGGACGAAGATTCTTCTTATTATGGTAAACATTTAAATATAATACTCCAGTATTATTATTTTTCTTTTGTCTTCGTAATTCTCGATAATCGTCTAATTGTTTATCAGAAAAATTAAAAACATCTTTAATTAATTCTGACCATGTTAAACCTTTTCTCCATAAAAATGTATTAATACAACTTTTTCCTTCGCAATTAATTAATTTAGCAGTTTCTTCTATAGATAAATGCTTTTTAATACATTTCTTTAAAAAATCAATTCCACCAGCATTATCAACTTTACCATTATTTTTATTATAAGGTTCATGTCCTTTTTTAAATCGAGTTTGCTCTGACCCTCTTAAGTCAACATTATTTTCATCAAGAATAAAATAAATAAATGATGTACTACATTTATATTTTTTAGCAATATTAATTACAGATTCACCACCTATATACATTTTCACAATATTATCTTGTTCTTGCAAAACATCCCATCTTTTAGTATGGGGCTTACAATTCCCAGATGGAATATATTTATCAACAATACGTCTTAAAGTATTAGCTGATAAATTATATTTTTTTTCTAATTCTGCAACAGGTATTTTTGTTTTATAATCCTTTAGTAATTCCTCAGGATGTTGATACAAATCATAAGATTTTCTCGGAATTAAATAAGCAGAATGAATGTTATAACATTTATCATCATCAGGAAAACCTGCTTTAAGCATATAATAATCCTCTAATTGTGTTAATTCATCTTCAGAACAATCAATTTTTAACAATATAGAAAACTTAAAATTATCCATTCCATATTTATTGAAAGATGATTGCAAATGAGGGTTAATATGAGTGTTAGTGTTTAGTTGTTGTACATGTGTATTAAACCTATTTTCAATATTAAAAGTTTGCCCTATATATACCTTGTTATTAACTAAATTTTTTATTTGATAAATATATCCATCCACACTACCACCTATATTGTTTGTAAATATCTATCTTTTTCTTGCTGAAGTCTACCATCACACCATTTATTCAAAGGAACAAAATATCCGCAAATTTTTTCATAGACAATCAATTCGGTATTCCCACAAGTATCACATTGTTCTATTTTGCCAGAAAAAGTTGCTCCACATTCTTTACAAACAGTGAATGCCCCAGAATAACTTAAAAATCCAATACCATTTTCAATAGCTATTTTAGTTGTTTTTAACAAAGATTCAGCACTACATTGGCCTGAAGCCCATAAATGTGCAATATCTCCACCTGTAGCATATTTTTGTAAAGCACAAGCATTTTTTAAATGTTCAGTAAAATTAATTTCATCGTCTACGGGAATATCATGCCCATTAGTGTAATAATATGCTCCTTTGGTTCCATTACAAATAATATCAGGATACTCCTCTTTGTCAAAATCGGCAAATTCACTAGATGTACTTTCGCAGGGAGACATAATTACAGAAGTACGTACATTATTTTTATCTCCAAATTCTTTAGCATGTTTATTAACATGTTTTAAAATTTTTTCTGCATCATCAATATGGTTCTTAACTCCATATCCATATAAATTTAAAAGACATTCATTAATCCCGACTAATCCAAAGGTTAATGTTTGGCGTTCGATTTCATATAATTGTCTTCCTGTTTGTTTATCCTTTTGTTTATGGAAATCCATCAAACCTTCATCTAAAGCTTTTTGTACCATATCACGTCTATACAATAAACCTTCATCTACAATCCCTAAATAATGGTCAAGCAAATTATAAAATTCTTCTTCATCTTTTGCTAAATATCCGAGTTTAGGTAAATTAATAGTAAAGTACGCTAAATTGCCACAATTGTAAATAGAGTCCTCTACGGTCTCTAAATTGTTGTTAAGCCTGCTGCGACACCCCATTATCGAAGAGGCTCCATTAGAACCCTCAATATCAATATTAGCGATGTATGGGGTCCAATACCTTGAAATATATTTATGAATACGCAATAATATTTCTTGTTTATCTGGATTATTAATAACTTTTTTATTTAAATTAAAAATTACATTTGGAAATAAAAATGGAGTAGGATTAGTCTTTTCCCCCCAACCTTCTTCCATAACCTCTAAAATTGCTTTTACAACTGTATCATTTTCTTTTTCAAAATCAGCATATTTACCTACAACTACCCCACCGGGACCAATAGCATCCATATCTTTCATATAATCTGGAATTTCAATATCTACACCAATACTTGAAAAAACAACTTGAGCTTTAGATATTAATATCATTGAGGAATTAAAAAAGAAATTTTGCATATTCTGTTTAACTTCGCTATAATCCATCCCTCTAACGAAAGGAGCAACTTTAACTGAAAAATCAGAAAAACCACTGCCACCTGTAGTTTGTTGTGCATTAACTTGCAATGCTTGTAATGCATGATTTAATAATACAGATAAATGTTTAGCTGGATGTGCTCTTGCAGCATTAACATCATTAGGGTCAATAATTAAACCATTTCTTTTAAACCAATCTAAATCAAAAGTAAAACAATTATGTGGTCTAATATTTGCTCCTAATCCCTCTAAATCATGTATTTTAATAAAACGATTAATATGAGCATCTCTTAATCTTTCAGGAACCTCCATTAATGCTAATTGTTTAAAAACTCTATCGTTACTATATTTTAAAACAGATTCTGAGGAGGGTGATTGATTAGCGTTTGACCTATCTGGATTTTTCTTTAAATCATATATCTCATTACGAGACATACCTAAACTCCTATTATCCTCTTCTGCTTGAAATTCTTTTTCATATAACAAATGAGAGGAAACCTCTGCCCTTATAGTCGCTGTAGATATCTCAGATAATCCCTCATTGTGTAATTTATATAATTTTTTAGCTATACGCTGTTGTATACGTTTTGCTAAATCTTCATCAATATTGGTTTCTTTTATAATAGTTTCTGAAATTAAACGTGGTTTAAAATTTTCTTTTGTACCATCTGAATGTAATATAATAATTTTATCCATCTCGTATCATCTCTTTAAATCGTTACATATATGTTACATTTTTCTTTATGAAAAAACATTATTCAAAAAAATTTTCACTTAATACTCTTGAAACAGTTTTACTTCTTTCATCAAGAAGATTGTCAACAATAGTTTTATGTCGATTAATAGTAGTTTTTTTCTCTATCTCATCTAAAAAAAACTCTACTTGTTCACTATCTACATTACAGGAAACTTTCACCTCTTCGGCTTTAATCTCCTTACCAGCTATTTTTATAGTTCCACTCATAAAAATCAAAAAAAAATAGAGGAAATTTAATCCTCCTGATAATCTCCATCATACTTCTTCATAACACCGTCAGCTTGAAAATCTAATAATTGAGCAAAACGAACACCTTTCTCTAAATAAAAAGGTGCATCACTCTTATTCTCAACTAAAAAACTCAAATGCCCATTAAAACCAGCATCACCAACACAAGTCCTAACATCAATACAACTACGCAATAATGTAGAACGAGGGAAGTATAATTGAACATTATTATCTCCAATTTTAATCTTTTCTTCAGTCTCTACAATGTATACACTATGTGGAGCTAAACAAAATACCTTACAAATACCTCCATTTACTAAAGTACTTACGTGGTTAACTTCTCTTAATTCAGGTTTAAGTTTAGCATCTTTGTATAACCCATACATTGTGTTTTCAATATGTTCTGGAGCAAATACTTTTCCTACGGTTAAATCAAGTCCATTTGGTTGGAATTGAGCATCATCTAAATCCAAATACTCATATTGTTTTCTTAAATACTCTTCTCCATTAATCATATTAATCGTCTCTGAACAAATCAATAGCTGGGGAATTTTCTATACTAATTCTTTCCTCTTCTTCTGCCCTTATTCCTTTTTTATGTAAACGGTAGGTTCTTAATTCATCTACACTAATATCGAAATGTTTTGCGGTTTTTGTTAACCCATCTTCTTTAATGGATTTTCGAATATCGTCCATTGTGTTAGTGTTTAAATCAACAACACCGTCTTCCATCTCTTTAAGTACATTAATTAATTGTTTTTTTGATAAGGATTGTGTTTTTTGGTAGTCTTGTATTGCTTTAAAATCAATATCTGTGTCAGCTAACACATCAATAAGTTCGACGACCTTGTTTATTCCATATCCTTTTTCGTCTAAATACTCACTAAATTTCATTTTATCTACCTCTTTAGAAATCATTTATTTTATTCCAGCTAAAATACAAATTTTTTAAAAAACGTTTTACAACCATTCTCCTTGCTAAATTCTCAATATGTTTTTCACTTCTGCGTGGGTATTTGTCTCGATATTTTTGATAGTTAATATCAAAAACAAATTTATATTGTTCATTTCTTTGTACAAGTTTATGTCCTATCCTTAACAATAATTTATGGAAATTTTTATTATATGTTTTTGGATTTGGGATAAACCCAGCATATGAGATGAGGTTGTCAAAATGTTTAAAATTATTTATGTCTTTTATAATACATATAAGTTGTGCTTTCTCGAACACATTAATACCGTCAACTGATGACAGAAAAAAATTATAAATAGGAATTTTATTTAACGATTGAAATATTTGTGTGGTAATGTATTTTAAAGCTTCATCTAATGGACCTATAATGTTTTCATGTAATGTATTTTTTGCATCATCGGTGAATCCGGAGCTTTGTATTCTTGCGATATTACTTCTTTTTGTTAAGTATATATTATCAGCTGTATCGCTTAATATTTTTAATACTTGTATGTCTTCATCCATGTTTATTCAATCCTCCTATATAGAATCATCGAGTGTATCAGTTTGTCCTATCATAACTCCCTTGTTTAAATAAATAGTATTAGAACTAATATTATATAAGTAAATAATTCCATCATTGAAAAAGGTTAATAAGCCTGCTTCGTAAAACTCTGGATTGGGAGCAAAAAAATATACATCATTCTCATTATCTGGTAATGGGGATTCTGGGATTACTTTATAATAACCATTCCCCTCTATTGCAAATACATGTGTTCTTGTTTTTCCTCTTAAATGTCTTTCAATAGGGTCTATAGTTACATATTCTATTCTTGAGAAATTATCATCATTGAAAAAGATTTGTTGGTATTCATCTTTTAGTTCCTGTAAGCCTTTTAATCTAACTATGTCAATCATCTTCTAACCTCACGATTTATTTTTTCATATAATACATCTATGAATGGTCTGTTTTTCTTTTCTTTGTATCTTTGCCTCATTTTTTCTCGTCTACCGTCAATCTCTGACACTTTTATTCCATGTATTGTGCAACATTCAGAGATGTAACTTCTGGATTTATGATATTTTTCCCCGATATCATCTAATGTATAACCTTCCTCGAGTAAAGAAAGTAATTGTTTTTTGGGAATGAGTTTTCTTGGTTTGAAATTACGTTGATTACTCATTTTTATACTCCCTCTTCAAATATTTTTTTTAATGCTTTTATTTCTTTTACTGCTCTATCCCCTACTCCTTTAATATTTTTTAATTCATCTCTAGAAGCGTTTAATACTTTTTGTGGACTTCCAAATTCCTTTAATAATAGTAATGCCATTTTTTCTCCGATTCCTCTTTGGCATCGTAGAATATCGACATCAGGGCGTTTACTCATAGAGACTTTAGGTTTTGCGGTAACTTGTGCATTTGCCTTGGTAACGGTTTCTGCTATATCCATTATTTTCATTAAGTATTGTACTTCGTTCTCAACAAAAAAAACAGGGCATTTGTATAGTATTTCAATGTTTTCTGTCATTTTATCTATACTTTTTTGTGTTATTCTCTTTAATGTTGGAATTCTTTTTAATGTTTTTACATCTCCATAAACAATTGTGGCATAATAATCATATTCATCATTCATTCTTATAGCTTGGTCTTGTAAGTGTCCTGTAATATATGACCCTGCGAAGTCAGCCATTGTTTTTCTTTCTATGAGTAAAATTTTTTTATTGTTTAACATTAAAGAAACATCTCCGTCCTTTAATGTTGTAATTTGTGTATTCACTCCTTTTTGGTTAAAAAAGGCCTGTGTTTTCTTCCCCATTTTTTGTTCTCTGCTATCTATATACGCACTTAATATAACGGGTTTCATTCTTTATTCCTCATTTCTATGGTTTTTTTAAAATACTTGTCAAAAAAATATTTAAAAAAATTTATCGTATATCTACAATTTATTAAAACTGGATAAATTCCCAAATCCCCACTCCATGGGTATGTTCTGCATAAATCCATTATTTGGTCATCATGGCGTGTGCAAAGGTTAGTTTTTGGATTATGATGTGGGCATTGAAAGTCCCTACAACATAATCCACATTGTACACATCCATCATACGCCATTACGTATTCCTTCGTGAAGATTTGTGCATTGTTTTTAATAATGTATTCTATTGAATCATCTTTAAATTTTTTAGATAATTCTGGAAACTCATGCATATAATATTCTTTAAAAAAGGATATTGCTGCCTGTGTTCCAGTATTTTTTAATTTGTCTATCGTCATATTAATTCCTCAATCTGTGGGAATGTTTCATTTAAACCCATATAAAAGAATACGAACATTCCTTCGAAAAGAACTTGGGTTTCAGAGCATAGTAGTCTGTCCTCAAGGATAGTATCTTCATCTATATAAATGGTGAACCATGAGCATTTGTTTCCGTTTTTTGATATGAATGGTTTAACTTTTTGAATCATTCCTACATTGATTTGTGGGTTTTGTTTTTGTAGTTGTTTTAGTTTTTCTTTTCCCGCTTCTGTATAGAATAATTGTTCTCTTTGATATCTATCTGGTTTTTGTAAGTTTATCAAAGATAATATGCTATATTTATCTTGTTTTCCTTGTATATGAATTACTAATGGTGTTCCTACTTCATGTATATCGTCAATGTATCTTCCTCTGATAAAATCTGGGACAAATAGTGAAATACTATCTATTCCATCAGTTACATTCAGGAAAGCATAATCTTTTTTGGTTTCAAAGGTTGTTGTTAAAACTTTAATGTAAAAATCCTGATAATCTGTTGATTCCTGTATTTCTTCGATTGTTGATATTTTTTTATTGATTTTTAATTCGGATAAATCATAAAGGTTCAACACATTGTTTTCAGGGTTGATTTTTATTCTTTGAAATTCTCTGAATAATTTTTCTTTTTCTGTCCATGAATGTTGTTGTTCATCTATAATTGAATACAATTTATCTCTGTCCTCATTAAACCTATCAAATGTTCCAGCTTCTATTAGAGCTTTAATTGTTGTTTTACTAATACTTCTGGGTTTTTTACAAAGGAAGTCCTCAAAAGATTCGTATGGTTGATTTTCTATTAAATCTTTAGTAGCCGCCGGGCCAACACCTTTTATTAGTGGGAATGATAAGTATATAATTCCATTTTGATTTGAACAAACCTCTTTACTAATATTAATATCCGGGTTATGTAATTCTCCGAGTGTTTGTATTTCACTATAGATTTTAACTCTTTTTTCTTCATTGCTTGTATTATTTAGTAGAGAAACATAAAATTCAATTGGATAATATGTTTTTAAGTATCCGGTTTTAAATGATAATAATGCATATCCTACGGAATGTGATTCATTAAATGAGTAGTTTCCCGCTGCATGTATTTTCTCCCATATAGTTTCTATAACATCATCGGAAATGTTATTGTTTCGACATCCATTTGTGAATTTGATTTTATATTCATCAAGGAGGTCTAATTTTTTCTTTCCTATTGCTTTTCTGATTTTATCTGCTTCAGCATCAGAAAACCCTGCTAATGTTTTTGTAATTTGCATTAATTGTTCTTGGTAGAGTATACATCCTTGTGTTCTTTCTAATATTGGTTTTAGTAATGGGTGGTCGTATTCTATTTGTTGTTGTCCGAATTTTCTTTGTATGTATCTGTCTGTGTCTCCACAGTCCATTGCTCCGGGTCTGATTAATGCAAGTGATGCTGATAGTTCAGAGAAGTTTTTAGGTTGCATTTTTTTCACGAATTCTTCTCCAGCTGCTCCCTCTAATTGGAATATCCCTAATGGGTTTTTGTTTATAGTTTTATAAACATTTGGGTCGTCGAGGTCGGCTTTTTTGAATATTGATTCGTCTTCTCCTATTAGGTTTAAACATTCTGCTATAATATCTAATGTGTTTAATCCTAATAGGTCGTTTTTTAGTAATCCGAGTGTGTCTTCACATATGGTTTTATCATAGCATATTAGGTTTGATTGTCCTTGTTTTAGTGTTGATGCTATGTTTTCTATATCGTATGGGAGTGTTAGCACTGCTCCTGCGTGTTTTCCGTAGGTGTATAGTTCTCCTATGAGTTGTTCCCATGTTTTTATGAATTGGGGGTTTTTTTGGAAGAATGCTTTAATTTCTGGGATTTGTTTTATTTTGTCTGTGTTTTCTTCGTCTCCCATGAGTTTTGTTAGTTTGTTTATGTATTGGAAATCTAAATCGTATATTCTTTGTATTGCTTTTAATGCTGTTTTTGGGGAGTATCTCATTAAATTAGGGACTTGGAAAACTCTGTTTTCTCCGTAATCCTCTTTTATGAGTTCTATTGCATGTTCTCTTTTTGTTCCTTGTATATCTGTGTCGATATCTGGCATTGATTGTTTTGCTCTTTCTGGATTTAAAAACCTTGCAAAACTTAAATTAAATTCTAATGGGTCTACCTGTGTAATATTAAGTACATATGATACAAGGCTTCCTCCAGCAGACCCTCTTGAATCCGCAAGTATAATATCGTTTGCTCTTAATAAACAGCAAATATAACTTGTATTTAAAAAAAAGTCTTCTAAATTTGCATCTAAAATTACATTAAGTTCTTCATCTAATCTTTCTTGATGGGGTTTATCATTAATTCCTCTTCTGATTAACCCTTCTTCACATTTTTCTCTTAAATATTGTTTATTATTCATTTTCCACACTTACCATATTTGTTGAGCTAATAATTCTTCATAACGAGTATATTTATCGAATACAGGGATTTCTCTTTTAGGAGTAGGAAGTTTTCCATTGCATGTTTTAGCTATTTTATCTGTTTGTTTAATAGCTTTTTCAACTATATCTGTTTCTCTAAAATGAGCTTCAACAGCATTTTGTTTTACGATTTCATCGTTTCCTACACAGTTTGATTTTAAAGTTTCCTGTATTTCTGTGTATAATTTATGCCAAGCTGATGCCTGTACAACTCGTCTCAGGTCTCGATTTTCTTCATTGATGAAATGAGCGTCTGTACTGACAGTCAATGGGATTCCGGTTTCGTCATGTAATCTTAATAACTCAAAATTTATGATACGTTGGTCAGCATATCCGGGGTGCATTTGTAGTTCAAGGCTAAAATCTTTGTTAAATGCGTCATATAATGTTCCGGCGAAATCATATGCTTTTTCGTAATTGTTGTTTAAAAGTAGTTTTGGTATGGTTCCTAATGAACATGCTGATGTACAGTATAATCCATCTGTGTTTTGTAGGAGTGTTTCGTAAGAGAGTATGGGTTTGTAGTAGAAGTTTTCTACGGCGATTTTTTGTAGTTCTCTTATTCTTTTAACTCCTTCGTCTGTTTTAGCTAAGACGACTAAATGGTCTCTATCTTTTGTTTTTTTTTCGTAGTTAGGTTGGCAGTAGAATTCGTTTCCGAATATGGGTTTGATGTTGTTTTTCTCACATTCTTGGTTGAATTCTATCCATCCGGCGCATGATGAGTGGTCTGTGATTGCGCATGTGTCCTGTTTATATTCTTTTAATGTTTTTACTAACTGTGGGATTCTGATGACAGAATCATTTAGTGAGTATTCTGTATGTGTGTGTAAGTTTTTGAATTTATTCATAATAAAATCCACCTCTATATTTATATATAATATTCTATTATAAATACATATCGTTTTCGTCTTTATCCATTAAAATCTGTTTTAAAAAAGCAGTCTTATTAATTAATAAAAAACCTTCATTATTATAAGTATAAAGCCCCTCAATCACCTCAAAATCATCTGGGAACTCATATCTTAAATTAATTTTAGTATTTAGCTCTTTAACGATTTTCTCCATTTTTATAGTACGGGTTCTTTCTTTATCAAGTTTTAAGAAATCTTCAATATTTGGTTGTTTTAATTCAAAATAAATAGCGATAATTTTTAATAAACTTCCAAGGTTTAATAAAGCAAAATTAAACTCTTTATGTGTTAATTTTCCTAATACTGTGTATAATTTGTCATCGTCTTCAATTTGTTTGAAATTAAGTTTTTTAAATGTGTCCTCTGTAACCATATGTTTATAAAACATCTTCTTCATCTCCTGTTTCGAATAATTTTTGTAAGTTTAAATCATCTCTCATGAGTTTAAAATATTCTATTTTTAAGTTTGTATATGTTTTTTGAGCGTATCCTAAAACTTCAGGGTCGTTAATATTTAGTAAATCTAATTGTAATTCTTTTAATCTCTTTTTCATTTCCTCTAATAAAATTTCATAATTACGATTAGGGTCTATAAATTCTGCTTCATATATATCCTCATTATCCATTATTTTCCCTCAATTTTATTTGTGTCTATGAGTTCGTCGTCTATATCATCATCATCTATAATGTCATCGATTCCGTCTATATCCATGTCAAGGATAAGGTTAGACAGTGAACCGTCTACTTTTATGTCGAGTTTTTTACCGTTTATAATGTCATTTCCAACTTTAATGATGTTTACAAGGTTGCTCATGCATGCTTCTGTTTCTGCATTTACTCCTAAACCTACATCGTTCTCGTATTCTATTCCTTTTCTTAGTCTTGTTGTTTGTATAGCGAAAAGGTCTTTTATTACAAATAATGGGTCGAATTCGTTTCTGGCTATTTCTATTGCTGCTCTGTATGGTTCTTCTCCCATTTGCCCTAATACTGTGTCTATAATACTGATTGTTGGACCTGCTGGGGAGACATCTTTTCCGGTTACGAAATCTCTTTTTTTAATTAGTGATACATCGTCTTGGGCAGCTCTTTCTTTAAAGTCTGTTAGTTCTCCTACTGTTTTTAGGAATCTTTTTGATGCTTTATCATTTTCCCATAGTTGATGGTTTGCTTTGTATGGGTATTCTGAAGCAATTAGTTGTTTTTGTTTTCTGTTTAGTTCATCGTATTTCATGTGTATTAAAACACCTCTCTTTTTTTTAATCTAACATGTATCTTAAAATCATCTCTTTGAATTGTTTGTCGTCGTCTTCGTTTAGTAGTTGTTTTACTACTCCTGAGAAGTAAAATAGTGTTGAGATGAAACTTATGCTGTTTTCTTTTAGTTTTTGTTCTACAAATGGAGATATTTCCTTTTGTATTATTTTCATTTCTTTTAAGAATTCCTCGTTAATTTTATCCATAGTATTTTATATATGTTTCTATTATATTTAAATATTACTAACCTATAAATATATATATTAAAGAAAAAAAATAAAATTTAATTAATAAGCATAATCACCTGCTCTATAAAAAAAACTATTACAGCAATAACAACACCATAAATCACCTGCTGATAACGGCGCATCTCACGCTCCAAATTATCAACAACAACAGTCTCCTTTTCAAGCTTGGTACATAACTTATTTAAAAAGATATTCATGTCTGAAATCGTTTCAGTATTTTTATTTATAGCTTTAATCATATATTCATAATCATGACGCAAAGCCAATAAATCCTTATCCATATTGTTTAGCTTAAGCTCCTCGTCCATCTGAATCAGGCTCATTAATTGGGTAGCAAACCTCATCTGGGGTCTGTTTGGTAAAATATTTACTAGTCCATCTTTCATTTAAAACCTGTAAAACCCCAACTAAAACTAAAGCTATAATCCCAATGATTATATTAGCAGTAGCCTGTGTAAAGCCAGCTCCAACTAAAATTGGAACGAGAATTACTGATAAATAAGTGGTTATTTTAGCTTTTGTATCGTATGGAATTTCCATATTATCTACTTCCTTTTTTATATATAAAAAATGAGTAATATCATGTATTTATTTAACATTTTTAAATGTAAGAGGTGGATAGATATTACTCGTTAATATTTATGTCTTATGAAAATTTATATAACTTCTTTAACATTCGTTTTAAAGATGAAAAAATATTTATATAATGTTGAATATAGATTTAAATATTATTAAATGCATTTAAAGGAGATATTGTTCTTGATAGACGAAAAACTACTAAATACTATAGTATCAAGGTTCAAGGACCCATCCTATTCTGTTTGTGTTACTGGTTTTAAACAAAAACAAGAATGCGGAAAGGGAACATTAATTCTTGACCTCGAACAATCAAATCCTAATTTTTGGAAATTATTATCAGTTAAAGATGAAAGAATTACAGAATTAGAGGATTTGTTAAAACAAAACAACATCGATATTCCAGACACTATTACAAAAAATGAAAACATTAACAATATAGTAAACAAAAAATTAATAATAGATACTGAATTAGCTTACAGTGATGATAAGAATGTTGTTTTTGAGTCAAAATTAACTGGAAATGTTGATATTTTGGGATTACAAAAAGAACCTAAAAAAGAATTAACCGGATATATACAAAACTTTTTCACAACCATAACCTCAAAAGACAATCCGGTTCGTATTACCCCAGATAAAATTAGATTCCATAAAAAAAATGGACAAATTGTAATCAACACTCCAAAAGATATTACAAAAATAAATATTTCTTTATATAATAAAAACCCGAATGACTTAAATAATCCACCTCGTAAATACATTGAGGGAGAAGATTATACAGTTACACATGGTGATAATACTGTTATTGACATTTTAAATTCTGATTTAAAGAAAAATACGAAACCATTATGGTTTTATATCTCCTATGAATATAAAATGGATATTTTTTACGGTTATGTTGAATTATGTGAAACACCTATGTCATCAGAAATTAAAATTAGTTTTAATAAAAAATTTGTAACACTTCCTACTGTTATTATAACAGATGATGTAAGGAATGGAAAATATTTTTCTGGATATAATTGTGAATTTATTCAAGATGTTAATACGAAATTATATACGGGTGTGATTATTTCATTGTTAAATTTAAAACCAAAAAGTACTTATCCTAATGTATCTATCGCTATTCTCGGGGGAGATGTAGTTGATTAAAATTTTTCAACCTGATTTATGGGTTACCGAATCAAATGATGATTGTATATGTTCTGTAACAAGTAAGGACGATGAGGTTTTTTTACATTTTTACCCAACAAATAATGATGCGAGGCCGAGTATTGTTTGGAATTGTATAGATATTTTCCCAAATAGTTATTGTAAATATACATCTAAACAGTTTTTTGATAATGATTTAAAATTCGAAACAGAAGCTCCAGTTAATGGAATTATATTAGAATTTGATGATAACACTACAATAAACCTCGTAGAATCAGTTACAAAACAAAATAACTTGTATACTGTTGATTTAAGACAAAACAAGAAAATTATAAGAATCAAAATTATTTTTGGGGAATATACTAAAAACACTATTCCTATCAAAATATTAAATAAAGAAATTCTTTGTGAAGAAAACAAGATTCAAGAGCAATCTAATATAGGAATGTGCCTTGATGTAACAGAGTTTCACAACTATACCCCACAAAGATTGGTTCGAGAGTTTGTTAAAATTGGTGTTTACAAAAAATGTTGTTTAAATTTAAACGATTATATTCATTATTTTGAAACATACAAAAAAGGCAATATTAGATATTGTAAAAACCCAATTACTTTAAACTATCCTACTAAAAAATGGTTACAAAATATACAAGAGGAATTCTCCAAAATACATATAAAAAATTTCACTATTATGGCCAGCAATAACCTTTGTGTTGAGAACTTTATGCAAGAGTTTTTAATTACAAAAGAAAAGAAAATAACTTCTTCTAGTTACCATAATAATGAATTTTTAGAATATAAATACATAGATGAATTAGTAGAGATTTTTGGAAAATTTATATTTAATTATAACTTTGTTTTCCATAAATACATTAAAGGAGATATTTATACTTATTACTATCCAGTTACAGATGCTGACTTTAATGAAGAAATCGGAGAATATGATAGGGTTTGGAGCAATGAGGATATTTATCAAACCAAATTCGAAGAGAGACTTTCTAATTTAATTGAAGAATTTTTTGAAAAATTATCAAATAAAATTCCACCATCTGTTACCCTTGGAACTACAGTATCTCCATTAAATAGTTTTTTTGATTTTAAAAAAGATACAATGATGGAGGATAAAAAAGATTATTCTTTGTTTAATTTTGAAAATAATTGTTATAATGATTATAAATTATATATTGAGTTTTCAGTTCCAGTAAAAGGTGATGTTTTTTTATATGTAGAGGATAAAGTATTCCAATCTGATATTATTAATAATATCGCTACTATTAGATTAAGTGGATTAAATGGAGGAACACATACTGGTCGTGTTGTACTTAAAAAACGTGATAAAACAACAATGGAATGGAATATTGAATTTAATGTTGTTCAAGACAACAATTATGTACAGCATATAGAACCATTAATAAAAGTTTCAAACAGAATTATCGTTCCTATAATTCAAGACATCAAAAACCTTTTAACCTTATCCATTATTGGAGAGAATTATAGTTTTTCAGAAGCAAGGCTTCCAGAAAATGATAAAATTATTTTCACCCCTCCTAGTCTTCCAAATGGAGAATATAATTTTAAACTTTCATATACAGGGGATTCCCAATATGATGAAATGGTTCTTCAAAAAAATTTAACAGTTGTACATAGTGATATAGATATCGAAGTGTATAGTGACTTATTTTTTAATAAAAAAGATATTCCTTCCCGTCCTATTATTAGGTATATAGACTCTTGTTTAATTCCTAAAAATCAAATTAAAAAAAATCATGTAAGTGAAATATTCTTCACGATAAAAGATTTTGGAAAAGACGAGGATATTTATAAGATTAGTAATTTTTTATATAATTGTCGTATTGTGTTAAATAAAAGTGTTGAGCATTCTCATGGTTTATTTAATGTTAGTCGTGAAAACTGGAGTGATTATAGGAAATTAATTAAACTTAGTGGGAATAATCTTAATTTTAAGTTTATTGAGAATTTTTATGATTTTTTATATTTACAATTAAAGGTACAAAATTTTATTACTCCGGTTAGTTATTTTATTTATGGGGATAATATTTATTTCCATTATGAAGGTAGTGATGATGTGATTTATAAGACTAAAAAGAATTTAATTATTAAAAATGAGGGTATTGTTGTTAAAAATCCTCAAACAGATATTCCGGCATATGTTGTTAATTTAAATGTTTATGGAAAAGAATTATTATGTGGAAACATTATCGAAAATCTTACTGCTATGTTAAAATTACATGATATAGATGATGTGGTTTTAATTATTGATTTTGATGGTGTTGATGAGATTTCTGAACATTTTTGTGAATCTTATTTTAAATTCCTATTAGAATCAAAATGCAAGATTACAACTTTGAATATGGGTTTGGATGTTAGTAATATTTTTGCTAGTTATGTTTATGATGTTATTAGTGTTCGGGAACCATAATGGTGGTGTTTGTTTATGAATTATGTTATTTTAAATGGGCATGATTTTTTTGATGGTAAAATTGATATAGAGAGTTTTCATGAGGTGAATATTGATGGAGAGGACAGAGTTGATGTTATTTTTGGAGAATTTAGTATTGGATTATTGGAAAGTTCCTATGAGGGACGAGGAGACGGAGTTGAGGTTTTTCCTGAACAATGGCTTCTCAGCGATAGAGGAGTCAAAATTTTATGCTTTAGAATCCCCCAAGATATATTATATCAGGGACGTACAGAACTTATCAAGGAATTATTTGGGTTTTTCTGCGAGGATAGTCATTATATTGAAATACGGGGCTTTAGTTGCAAAGCATTTGGATTAGAAAAAGATGTATATGATTATTATTTAATTGCAACTCATAAGTCTTTAGATACTCCATTATTAATTAATGAGAGTGTTGGGTTAATTAATAGTGATAAATCTGGAGAAAAATATAAAAATAGTCTGTCTTTTGTTTTAAAAAAAATTAAAGAAAGATTATTATAAATCTTTTTTTTTAAACAATAACATTGCTCTTAGATGAAATTTTGTATTATTTGTTTTTTGGTTGTTTTTCCACCGAATGATGTGAATTCTGTTTTTATCATTACTTGATGTTTTTCATTCATAAAATTAAAAAAGTCTTGGAATGTTTGTACTTTATCATCGTGTTGTTGGACCTTGTATAAGAGTTTTGCGAATGCTGATGCTGTGTCTTTTGACCCATCTGCTGTCCAGAATCTTTCAAGTACTGGTTGTCCGTTATTCATTACTACTGTTCCATCTGGATTCATAAGTGGATAGAAACGTAATCCTCCGTATCTGTCTAATGATTTGACTTCTTCGCCTTCGTGGGTGAATTTTGTTTCTACTGTGAATGATGTGTTGAAGTATTTTTTGCTTGGGTCTTCTCTGTTTGATTTTAAGTCATTTGTCATTACTCTGAGTGTACAACTTTCTGTTGTTGCGATTACTGGTTTTTCGAGTAATGGTTTTTCTTGTTGTTCTCCATTGATGCTTTGGTTTGCTGCTTCTCCTAATGCTGAAAGGTCTAATACGACGTTGTTGCTTTGTTGAGTTTTTAAATCTTGTACCATATGTATGCACCTCATTATTTTTTTTGTATCTATATTTATATATTTTCTAGTATTTAAATGTTATTCTTCATTTCACTCATCATTTTCAAAATATTTAATATCATTTTGTCAGAAAATGGGTCTTCATCAATTTCATCAGAATCAGTGTCATGGTATAAAACTGATACATTCTTAAGGTTTCCTGATGAAAATCCTCTGTTGAGACAGAAATTGCATAAAGCTAAGCCTAATTCGTCAATACACTTGTTAATTTGTGAATGGAAATTAATAATGTATTGATTATGGTGTTTTTCAATCATATTTAAATAAAGTAATGCTTTTAAAATTTTATCCATGTCGTCTTTTTCTGTGTTTGTTCTTTCACAGAGTTCTTTTGCTGTAAGTGGTTCTCCTTCTAGGAATTCATCCATTACTGCTAATTGTTTTTCATGTACTATAAATTGTTTTAACATTTTTGTTTTTCTCCTTGTTTATTATTCTGTTTTCACCTATATTTAAAGGTTTCGGTGGAAAAGAAAAAAGAGAAAAATAATTTTTTCTCTTAAATTTTTCCTATATATTTACACAGCAGCTTTCAACTGCACATTATACTATATACATTATACTATATAAATGTTTTTATTTTTCTTCAAAATACGCAATAATCTCGTCCAACTCTGGGTCACAAAAAGGCTCAATCTCCACAGGAGGATACAACTTCTTAAATAAATCATCAGCCACCTTCTGTAAATCATCATCAGAGGATACAGCTGAATCATATAAATCTAAAACAGATTCATCAAACCCGTCTGATTTTATCGCCTCCTTTAAAGCTTCCCTTGCAGATGGAAGCTCCGTGTCTTGATAATCTTTTAAATATAAAGTATCTTGAGAGTTTAAATCATAATAAGTAAATTTTGTCATTAAACTGTCATCGTTAATCCTATCCACTTGTTCTGTAATAAGGTTATAGGAATTAGTTTCATCTTCAATCGTTAAAAAAACAACTGGTTTTAAGTCAAGACTTTGCAGTTTTCTTTTTAATGTGTCAAAAGTTGCAATTATATCCTTGCCGTTATTCTCTTTTGTAAAAGCATATTCTCTTATTAAATATTTTCTTTCTGGTGGAATATTAATAATTTTTTCACGTGATAAAATATCTAAATTTTTTCTAGTGTCAATAATTGTTATTCCTTTTCCATTGTAAAATTCATTTAGGGCCTCACTACTGTTTAATCTTTCTATGCTTCCCGGTTGTATATAGAAGGTTTTTGTCCCGTCTATAAGTGTACTTTTTCTTTCATGTATATGTCCACATATGATTATGTCGAATTCTTGTACTGGGATATCATGTATGGATAGTTTTGCTCCAGTGAATCCACAATATTCTTGGAATTCTTGATGTAGAACTAAGATTTTTAATCTATAGTTTTTTATTTCTTTTGCGAGTTTATGGATTTTTTCTTTTAATTCGGGGAGTTTATTGTTATTGTGGTATGGTAGTCCGACTATAGCGATATCGTCTTGTATGTATTTGTTGTTTTCGTTTAATAGTTGGTAGTCGAATTCATTTGTGAAAAGTTCATCTGCAGGGATGTGGTGGGGTGTTTGTAGCATTGTGTGGTTTCCGATGATGTTTAGTACGTTGATGTTGTTTTTGTTTAGTTGTCTGATTCCTTCTTGGAATTGTGATATTGCTAGGGCTGATGGTTTGGGGGTGTCGAATATGTCTCCTGCTATGATTACTGTGTTTACTTTGTTTTTTATTAGTTCTTGTATGTTTTTGTGGTATTGTGTGTAGAAATCGTTTTCTAGTTCTATTATTCCGTAGTTTCTTTTGCCTAGGTGTAGGTCTGATATTATTCCTATTTTCATAATAAAATACTCCTATAAATATAGTTAGTTTTTGTTAAAAAAAAAGAAAACATCTAAAAAAGATGTTTCCTTTTTAACATGAGCAACATATATAATATTAAACATAAACATATATATACTTATCGATTCCTATCAGGAGTCACATACTGTACGAAAAACATATCAAAATCCTCCCTAGTCATCTCAGCAACACGCTCAGGGGGCAAAACACTATCAAAATTCTCCAACAAATGTTTTGCCCTAGCCCTACTATACTTCATATCATCAAACAATTCCAAAGACTCCTCAACCTCCTTCAAACAAGCATCAGCCTCATCTATGAAATCATTAATATCTTCTTTCCAATCCTCAATCATTCACAAAACTCCCTAAAAAATAAAATTTTATTTTCTATATGATTTATCATACTTTTAGTATAATGAATATCCTTTTCTAAAGATTCCTTATCTGCTAAATCATCAAGTAATTTTGATTTAACATAAGCGTCTCTTTGGTCCTTATTTGTTAAACCATGTACTTTAAAATTTGTATTTAATATTAAATCACACTCTTTAACATAAATTTTATGTTTTACTGAAGCATACAATTCCTGTAATTCATAAAGTGTGTCCATCATTTTTTGTTGTTCCTCGAAAAGGTCTGTAATCATTTCAGGTTTAATCTCCATTTTTAATCCTCTCCTTTTATTTTTTTACATATACTATAAACCATTCTTGCTTGGTTTTTCTTTTGTGGGTATTGTTGAGAAAAAATATTCATTATCTCTGGTAAAGATAACTCTGGGTTTTCCTCGCATAATGTTCTCGCTATTTCTTGAATTCCAATTGGGACGGTTTTCGCATCCCATATTGTAAAGAATATCTTTTCTATTCTTTTTTTGGTTTTATTAGATTCAACTATATCAATAGGGAAATCTTCTGCTAAATTTTCTTTAACATAATTTAAATAATGTTTTTTGTCTTGTTTATAAATTGCCTCTATTTTACTTCCATATTCATCCCAATACTTCCTTACCTCTTTTTTTATTTCAATAGTCGGGATTCCTTTGTGTTTTAATTCTATTTCCTCTGGTTTTACTTTTAGGTATCCCCCTATTTGTTTCTGCATATTAGCTACAACACCCTCAGTTAGTACGAAACCATTAATATTATAACTTTCTTGGTTAACTTGAGATAATATTTTTTTTATTTTTTGAGTAAGTTCCGATAAAGATGTGAACAAACATGCGTTTAGTGAGATTTTGTTTTTCTCCAGATACTTGTATAAGTATGGGGATATAGATGTTATTATGTAGAATCCTTCATGTCCTTTAACATATATTAATTTTTTTGGTCTTTTTAGTTCATATTTTTGGGCGAGAGCATCTAATGTGGAATTAGAACACATATGGTCTGTGTTTATAGAATAAGCCCCGATTAGAGCTAAACTACAATATGCGTCTGGGTTATATATTTCATGTTGATTTAATACCCCATATAACTCAAACATTAATACTATGTCATATTCTTTAACGATTTCTTCGATAGGGTATGTGATAGCTTTTTTTAATAAATTGAATATAAAATCATCCGCTATGACTGTGTTTCTTGTTTTTGGGATTACTTCTATAACCTCCCTATCCTGATACAATGGATAATAAATAATGCAACTACCATCTAATTTTTCATGGAATATTATTTCTTCTGTTTCAATACCCTCTATTTTTTTTGAGTAGTAATGAATTTTTGGCATACTGTGTATGAATTGTGGATTATCCTCGTTGTTTACTTTTTCAATAAACATACTGCCTAAATATTCATTTGGTTTTCTACAAATGTATCCTTCTATTATGTTTCCCTTTTTTGTTTTTTGTTTGAATTGATATAGGTCTTTTTTTTTGACTTTATTGTCAAAACATGTTTCTATTATGTGGTTTATTTCCATTTTCTCCACCTCTTATTTTTATTTTTTTTAGCAAATAATAAAGATATTGGTTTCTTTTTTAGTTGTATTTGAATACATATTAAGTGGGATTTTAGATAATAATCTTTTAAGTTCTCGTTCTTTTGAGACGAATTCTGTTTTTTTTGCCTCTTGGGATTGTGACCAAAATTGTATGGTTGTGATGGGTGATTGAAACTTTTATTTTTTTTCGGGTTAGGTAGTAGTTTCTGGGGAGTGTTGTTTTGAAGATTTTTTGTAGGTCTTTTTGTAAGCTTTTTTCTATTGTATGTAGCCTAAGATATAAATAATTGAGTTTATCTTCATTGTCTTCGAGTTTTGCTGCTTCACAGTCTATATCTTCTATGGTTTTTATAGCATAATCAAGGTCAATTTTGATATTGGTCCAGTTTATCATTTGTTTCCCCTTTGTTTTAGTCTTCGTAGTCTTTTACGTAGAGTAGGTATGGGCGTGGGCCTGTGAGTTCTAATTGTGATTTTGCTCCGATGATTTTGTCTACTTCCTGTAATGCATCAAGTTGAATGTTAGGTTTGTCTATATAGAATTTTATATAGTTTTTTGTTATGGTTACTTCTAGGCTTGGGCATGTGCATACTTTTTCTGCGAGTGCGTTTATTAGTTGTAGGAATGGTTTGAATTTGTTGTCGGGTTTGTCTATGTTTTCTTGTGAGTTTTCTAGGTCTCTGAATGTTAGTATGATTGAGTCGTCGTAGGTTGTTACGTCTGTTGCTATGGCGTAGTTTACGTGGGCTTCGATTGCTAGTATGTCTTTAATTGATAGTATTTTCCCGTTTAAGAATGTGAATTGGATTTGTGGTTGTTTGATACTGATTTCATCTATTTCGTTGTCTGTTATTCTTTCATTTAATTCGTTGAATGTTTTAAATAATTTTTTCATCATTTATAAGCTCTCCTATTTCGTTTTGTTTAATTATTTGGTCTACTGCTTGTATCCATATGTCTCTGATTTTTGTGTTGTTTTCATAGGCGTGTTGTTTTATTTTTGCTTTTAGTGTTGCGTCTACGTCTATGATTAGTGATTCTCTGTTTCTGGTTGTTATGTGTTCTGTGATTGGGGTATTGTTTTCGAGTATGTTTGTTATTTCTTGTAGCACTATTTGTTTTATTGTTGTGTCTTTTAGTGCTGTGATTATTTTTAGTTTTGCTTTTTTCTTTTTATCTATTTCTATGTTTTCTAGCATTTTTATGTCACCTTTATTTATTTATAGTATCTTGTTATATATATTTATTTCCTTTTATTCATATATCGGAAGCCCCATTACTAAACGAAGACATATATTATCCCTTACTTTATAATAATGGTATTTGATTCCAGATATTTCATTAGCTTTAAGTATGTTGACGATATCATAATATTCCTTTTCAGAATCAGCATTAATAACTATCAAAAAACTTCCAAATCCATTCCAGTGCTCTACTACATTAAAATTACAATATTTGATTCCATTATCACGTAAAATATTCATAATATGGGTTTTAGAGCCACTTCTACTACAATAGGACCTGTTAGTCTCATCATTTCCTTTACTCATATACTAAAGCCCCATTCTCCAACAAACGATTAACAATCGGAATTATTTCTGCATATGAATCTGAATCAAGTTTTTTATATTCCCTTCTTATTTTCTCTAATGTGTTAAGGTTCTCTGTTTGTATATCATTAAGTATTTGTTTTTCTTGTTCTCTTTCTATAGCATATGATTTAATTTTATCTTTTGATAATTTTTGATATGCATTAGATGCAAGTTTAAATGGTTTTGTGTAGTTTAATCCATCTAATGCTTCGAGGAAGTAGTCTGTTACGAGTGTTTTTGCTCCTAATATTCTTTCTATGTCTTGGTCTAATAGGTATGTGACTGAGAAGTCGTCTGGGGCTCTATTTGTTCTTCCATACATTTGTGAGAGTACGAGGCATTGTTGTCTGTATAGCCAGCCGAAATCTATTCTGTCTCTTTCTTTGACTTGTTTATCTCCAATATTGGGGAATGGGTTCTTGCAGATTACTTGAAATCTTGCTTCATCATATGGAAAGTCTACTCCCTCCCATGCATATGCTGATACGAGTATTTTATTTCCTTTACTTTGTTTGAATAATTGTATTTTTTCCTCTCTGTCATGTGAATCATGGAAGATAAATCTTGGATTATCTTTAAATTCCTGTCTAATCATATTACTAATCCTATAAGTATAAGTATGTATAACCCCCTTTTCATTAGGGTGTTGTTTTTGAATATTATCAATATGTGCAAATAATTGCTGTTTATTGCTTTCTATGTTTCGTGAACTCATTGAACCTGCATAGTATTTTTTTATTGGTCTGTTTTCTGGGGGGATAATTGACGGTGTTTCTATGTATGTGTCAATTGTAATTCCCAATTCATCTGCGAGGATTTTTGGTTTTAGTATACTTCCGCTCATGATAATGTTGTATGTTGATTGTGAGAAGAATGTGTCTGTGTATTGTTTTATCATGATTGGTTTAAATACTATGTATTTGTATTGTTTGAATTGTTCTTGTTTGCATACCCAGTTGCTGGTGTCGAGTTGTATGTATTGTACTGTAGAGTTTATGGTTTGTGCTCTTCTTAAATATCTGTCTGCTTTTTCTTTGTCTATTTTTTTGTATTTTTTTGCTTCTTGTTCGTATCTTTTTGCTATGTTTTCGAGTTCATCTATCCATGTGTAGATGTCTTCTGTGTAGTTTAGTTTGTAGTTTATGTCTTTTTTGAGTTGTTGTTGTGAGAGTTTGAGTTCTAGGAAGCTCATTATTTCTTTTTCTATATTGTGTCCTTCATCGTATATTGTTATGTCTCTGTTTGGGAAGTGGTGTACGTATTTTTTGTCTGTTAATGCATATGTGTAGTTGAGTAGTGTGACTGGTTCTTGTATTGCTTTTACTTTTTGTTCCCAGTATGGGCATGGGGTGTCTGTGTCTTTGAGTTGGAGTTTGTCTTCTGGGTTCATTGAGTTTTTGTCAATTGTGATTCCATATGGGCATTTGAATCCAATTTCTTTTTTGCACCTACCTTCCTCACAGGTGTTTTTTTCTGCGTGCATTATACAGTTGAAGTTGGTTCTTCCTTTTCCTGTTTGTATGTTTTTGAAGTCTTTGGTGTATTGGTCTTGTAGAAATTTTGTACTTGTATAAATATAAGTTTTGTATTGTTTTTTTTCGAGGAAATATTGGCTTAATACATATGCGATTAATGATTTTCCTAATCCCACACAGGCGTTTAATACAATGTTTTTGTGTCCTGCTTCGATTGCTTCTATGATTTTGATTATTGCTTCTTTTTGATATGGTCTGAATTGTTTATTTGCGAATGGTATATATTGTTCTAAATTCATTATTGTTCCTCCTCTGTAACTTTAACTATAATGGAGGTTCTTCCTCCACCTTTTCTTTTTACTCCTTCTTCTTCTTTTATTCTTTTAACGAAGCTTCGTTGCTGTCCTCTTGTTATATTTAGTTTTTTTATAATTTGCGGGACACTGGTGTCTGTGTGGTTGATATAGTAATCTTTGAATTGTGTATAGAGTTGTTGTTCATTTACGTTTGTCCCCTCTATTATGTGAAAGTTTGGTCTTGTTATTTTAATTCCCCCCATTTTTTTATATTATTCACCGAAATTTCCAAGTATGTACCTGTATGCGTCTCTTTCGGCCTCTAATAGTTTTATTTCTTCGATTATTTCTTCCATTCTACTTATGCATGGATAATCGCTATTTATTTCGTCTTTGAGTTTTTGCATGAGTCTGAGTTTTACTGCTCCAGTTACGCCTAATGATTCTTTAACTGTGTTTTCGCTTAACATGTTTTTTCCTTTTCTTTTTGTTTTCTTTTATAGTCTTTTTCTGCTTGTTTGATTTTGATTATGAATTCATTTATTTGTGTTTCTGGTAGGTCTACATTGATTATGTTTTTATGTGTTGCGATTTGTAATTTCATATTTTTTATACTCCTTTTAGTAATGTTGGGTTATTGTATACTTTTGCTGTTTCGTTGCCTCCTATTTTGAAACATAGTAGAAGGAAAATCATTATGAGTATGATTGTTATTATAATGGGTAAGTATGGGTTTATTTTTTCTATGGTTTTTTGTATTTTGTTTTTGGGTTTTTGTTTATTTAATCTTGCTGGTTTTTGCATTCTATTTCAACTCCGAATCCTTTTGTTAGTAGTGTTATTACTTGTATGAGTTCGTCTGGTGTCATTTTTTTATTTTGCCTCCTTTCTGTGTAGTTTTTTTAGTTCTTTATTTATTAGGTTGTTTGTTTTTTTCATGCATTTTTTCCAGTTTTTGCATTGGAATAGTTTGCATTGTTGTAGTGGTATTGTTTGGTTGTTTTTTTTGATGCATGTGCATTTGTTTTGTTGTAGTTGTTTTAGTGTTGTCATTTTTTATCAGATTTGTTTTGCTTTGTTTTGTTGTATGTTTATTGTTTGTTGGTCTTGGTTGATTAGGTTGCATATTTGTTGTATTGTTTCTTCTGTTATGTCGTTTGTGTTTATTGTGAAGAGTGTGTGTATTCCTCTTTTTATATTGTATACGTCTTGTTCTTGTTCGTATGTGCATTTGTTTTTTTCCATGATTTCGAATTTTGCGAATACGTTTTGGTTTTTTGTTATGTCTATTACGTTTAGTTGGTCTTTTTGTATTATTGTGTAGTTGTTATCATCTATGTATTTTTTGAAGTTGTCGTATTTTGTCATGGGTTTTTCCCCTCCTATTATATATAAATATAGTTTGTCGTTTTTTTAAAAAACCACACCCCCACATATGGGAGTGTGGCATTCCTCTTTCAAATTTCTAGGAGAAAATCTAAAAGTAAAAAATTTCAAACTGCATACTATACTATATCATAACAACTATATAAATGTTTCGCTATTTAGGTGCAACCAAAAAAAACTCACCATTTATGATATAAAAAACCCATCAAACCATAAAGGGAAATCATAAAAAGAATGACAAAGCTCCACCAAACAAAACCAGTTAAACCCAATACTGTAGCCAAATATGTTCCTAAAACAACAGTCCAAATAAAAGGTAATAACGCTATAAAAATCATTATAAGTATAACAATAAAAAATCCAAATATTTTAACATAATCTCCTCTCATACAAGGTCCCCCCCTTTATTGTATCTCTTCGTAGTATGTATCTACAATGTCTTCTGCTAGAATATAAACGACACGTGGGTCTTGTTGGTCGAAAAATACATAGTCAGAGAGTCTTATTCTTAAGTCTTGGTTTTCTGCTCTTGCTATAATTATAACATTATCCTCTGGTGGTATAATTGAAATTTTCTCTATATCCTCAATATATAATGCTATGTTTTTGATTATTTCATCAAAATTATCATCTACATATTGTATTGCTGAAACAGGTTCTGTTTTCTTCATATATTGTTTCATTATATCTCTCCTTGTTGTTGTGCTATTTGAACCATTCTATGTGATAATGGAAAAAGGTCTTGGAAGCATAGTTTTGCGTATCCTTTTATTATGATTTCATCTTTTTTAGTTATTGGTTCATTATTGTTTTTTTTGAATGAGAATGATATGGAACTGTCGAAGTTTCCATTCTCTTTTATTTCTGGGAGTATATGTGTTTCTATATAATATTCGTCTCCCAATTTTTTTTTAACCATTAAGTTTAATTTTTCATCTCTTTCGTAACATTCGGTCGCATATTGATTATATGCTTCGTAGATTTTTGCTGTTGTAACGTTGTATGCTTCTCGTGAAAGTAAGTATTTGATTTGCTTTAAATCCTCTTTATTCCATATATAAAGTTGTATATCGTCTGTTGTCATCACTAGCATATTTTTACTCCTCGGGGATTATTGCTATTTTATTCATTTTTGTGTGGAGTTCTTCTTGCCAGATTTCAGTGTTGATTTTTGTAAAAACTTTTTGTACTGATATTAGGTGGTCTTGTGCTGTGTAGAGTAATGCATCTATTTTGTCTATAATACTTTGTAGTTGTGCTTCTGTTATGTATTGTTGTTGGTAGTGCCTGATTGTTTCCAGTATGGTTAGGTTACAATGTGTGATGAGGTTTTGTAGTGTGATTTTTTGTATCTGTGGGATGACAAGGTAGTATTTTGTCATTTCTTGTTTTAGTTTTTGTGGTTGTAGCGTGTATGTTTTTATTTGTTGTGTTGTGTATTGTTTTTGATTGGTTTGCATGTTAGTATTTTATCCTCCTCTGGGTTGTGTGTTATGTTGAATTTGTCTATTGCTTGGAAGAAGTCTTCGGCTGTTATTGTTTGTGTTTTCATTATGTTGTGTTGTGTTCTGTACAGTATATTAAATTGCATGTTTTTTGTTCCTTTGTTTTTTCATGGGAACAATTACATTTTCCGTTTTTTAGTTCTATATAGTAGTATAGTTTTTTTGTGTTTTGCAATCCCATCTCTGTTTTTAGGATTTCTTTGCTTGTATATCCGAGTTTTTGTACCATTTCTTGTGTTATTTCGTCTACTCGGATTCTTTCTACGTTTTTTACTATATATGTTCCATACATAGGAGGTTCGGGTTTTTGTACTCGTATTTCGTCTCCAGCTTCTATGTTTTGTTCTAATTCATCAGTTATTAATGCTGTTATTTCTTTTTGTGTTAGTGCTGTATAATAGCATTCTTCTAAATGTATTGTTTCCATGTTTATTCTCCTTTTTTATTGTTTTTGTTTTTTAAATGATTATTCAGAACATGATTGATTAGAATATCATATTTTTTATCTCGTATTTTTTGCAGGTCTTGTTCGTATAGTTTTATTGCTTTGATAACTAATTGTGTTTGTTTTTTCAGGTTTTCGATTGTGGAGTCATTATTGATGATGTAATTGTATTTTATATTGTTATCCCATTCGGTATGTCTTTTTCTTTGTGTTCTTGGTGTTTTTTTATTATTTGGGCGTTCAATTAGTATTTTAAAACATGTATGGTGTGTTTTCTCTATATCTGTCACGCCTTTCGAATCAACAATATATATATTATAATCATGGTTGAATTGTTTTTTTGTCGTCCAATAATAATTATTTGCTATTTGCGTTTCTGCGAGTATTTGTTGGTCTAAAAAATCAATTTGATATTCAAGTTTATCTGTGAAAATATGTGTGTTTTCATCTTTGTATCGTGGATTTCTTGTTGTTTTTGATAAAATTTTATGAGAATCCATACCCTTATAATGCATTTGGGTGTTTAATTCATCTGCAAAAGTGTCTTTTCCTACTGCGAAGTCGCCAGCTATTAGTATTATCATGTTAATCATTAATGTTTTAAAAAAAAAGAGTGAAGATGTTTATTCTTCTGTTTTTTGTTTAGTTAAATTTAATTCCTCAATAAGGTAGTCTGTGATTGCTAATAATTCATCACTTGTAACTCCTAACATTGATGCGAGTAATAATCCCTCTATGACAAATAATGGGATATACAAGAGTGCTCTGTTCTCTGTACAGTCTGGGGTATTTATGTCTTCGTCATAGAGTTTTTTTAATTTTTCTATACTTAATCCGATTTGTTCTTTTACTGCTGTGTTTAGTAATTCATCTGATGTTTCGAGTGTCATTTTTTTTTATTCCTCCTCTTGCATGGTATAGGTTTTTTCTTCGAGTTGAGTTTCTATTAGTAGTGGGTTTTTTAGAAATGTTGTCATGTGTTTTATTTTAGTATGTTATCCATATATATAGTTTTAGTATGTTGGGATATAAGTATCAATTGATTCTATATCTATTTCTCTTGATAATTTAATGATTAAGGAAATAGGGAAAGTCACACTTTTTTCTAATATTGGTGTCGCTTTGTATTCTATTTTAATTTTATCGTCATCATTTTTATTGTTTAACATAATAATATCTATTAATTCATCTGATGTGCATAAAAATTCAATTTTATGGCATGCTATTTTAAATGAAAAATTTAAATTATTTTTTTTCATTTTTTGTATATCATCTATAAAGTATTGTATTGCTTGTCTTTTAATATTGTTTTTTTTGGTTGGTTTTTCTAATTCTGTCATTTTTTTCAGTCCTTATCTTGTTTTATTTTAGTATTGATTTCAATAATTCCATCATGAATCATTTCTACTGTTTTTAGGCAGGCTTTAATTATATGAGTTTCATAAGGATTAGCATTTCCATCTTCATGATTCATGAGTTCGATTTGTAAAGATAAATATAGGTGCCCTAAATAACGATTTATTTCCTGCATTTGTTCCTTTTTTATAGCTAATTCATTTTTTGTTTTAAATAATTCCTTTCTTAAATCATTTGATGTTTTTTGTGGATGAGACTCTAATGCTTTCTCATTAATATTAAATAATATCTTTGATGATAAATTTATAGCATCTAAAGCGTCTTGTTTCTCTTTCTCTTTTATAGTGGGTATCTTTTTTAATTCATTAATAAACTCTTCGTATCTCATTTTAATTTACCTCGTAAAGCCCATTAGTATTTTACAAATTTTTTTTAAGGACTTTTACTCGTCTTGGTACAATGTGTACAAGTTCTTTCTTTTGGTTGAATAATAGTATATCTCCGGGAAATAACATATGCATTCATCAGGCTCCATCATTTAAAACTCTCCCATGAAATCCATTATGGAGTAGTGTTTGTAGTGTTGGGTTTTGTAAAACATGTGTGAGTTCCTTTGCTTTATTGAATAATAATATATCTTCGGGGCGTAGCATATATGTTTTCCCCCTAAGAGTAAGTTTACTAAAAACCCCATATTTATCATAGTTTGTGTCCAATCGTATAAAGTTAGGGGCGTTCATAATCATCCCCATTGACTCACTTTCAGGTTTTGGAGAAAATATTGTTGCATAATATGTATTGTTAGTTGGAGGCATGTACATTGATACTAATATTTCTCCAGTGTCTTCTATTTTAAAATATGTTTCATAATGATTATCAAAGTTAATATATTCGTCTCCATGAAATAGTTCGAAAGTTACATATTTTTCGGTTTTAGAAACTTCCCATTCGTCGTAATATTTATTATTAAGTAACTCTTTTATGATTTTATCCTCGTTTCCTCTTATCTGGGCAAATCCATTATTTTTAATACATTTAATCATTTATCCTCTCTCCCATTAAATTGGTTGGTATCCATTTTTAATCAAGGTTTTCTTAAAACCATCTCCATCTGCATCATTAAAAACTGCTTTAATATGTTTATCTTCATTGAATATTATAACTCCACCCTCAAATACTGGGTATGCGTTTTGTTCTTCATCAAACACTGTATGTATAACGTATTCATGTCCAGTGGAAATTGTTTGTAGACTGTAAAAGTTTGGTGCCTGTAATAGTAGGTCTGCCCATGCAAGGTCCTCAAATTTTCCTTTTTCTTTATGCATAGTGAAAAGAACTGCTGTATATACTGAGTTTTCTTCTCTTTCTTCTATTAGGATTTCGCCATTTGGTATTACTTTATAGTATGTTTGTGGAGTGTTTTTGAATGTTTTTGTTTGTAGTGTGACTGGATGTTTTAATGCAAATTCTGAACCGTAAAATTTTTCCTCGTCACGTGTGTAACTCCATTTTGAGTAAAATGAATGGTCTTTTAGGAAGTCTATTATAGTATCTTCATGTCCTTGTACTTGTGTGTAATCGTCACCAAATTTCTTACATCTTATTTTCATTTATTTACCTCCGGAAATAATTCCTTTTTATTTCTTTGTGTCAAAATTATGTTACAAAAATCCCCATATTTACGGTCGTTTTGTAGTATAACTGCTTGAATTTCATAAATATCATGTGTCGCAAACCTATAAGCGCAATCAATATCATTTATTGGTGTCAAGCTTAAACCTATATCCAAAGATGGGGGGAGTTCAGATAACACTCCAATTAATTCTTCAACTTTCATTTCATCTTCTCCTCTATTAGTTTTAAACTGTAATCCATTATTTCTTCCGCAATATCATCAGGCAAGTCACATACCATCACAATTCGATTTCCATTGTTTAATCTGTCTTTTATTTCCCATCTTTCTAACCCCCTATATTTTTTTTCGTACCTATCTATCTTACACTTTTCAACCCGGTCACCCCATCGTATTACTTCTTTATTTGTCTGATAAGTAACATACCAATTAAGGAATAGTATTATACTGAAAACACTTACAAGTATTAATATGCAAATAATTAACCCACAATTATTATTAACTTCTATCATATTTCCTCTACCTCATTAATTATGATTCCTCACATTCTAGACGGGTAATTATTATGGCCCCTCGTTCACAAATATCTTCACATGATTTACAATAAGTGCATTCCCAAGCATGTATCCTGAGATGATTGTTAAAGCGTTTTAACATAAGAATTGTGTTTATACGGTCTTCTCTTAGTACTCCACTTTGACAGCCCTCTACACATTCCATACATCGATTACAATTATCATTAATATATATTAGGCCTCCAATCATATTTTCTTTACCTCGTCAACTATTTTTGTTATTAAATCTAATTGTGCTCTTGCACAAGCAACAGCTAATTCGTCACTACTGTTCTCTATTATAGTATATTTCTTATCTATGTTTTCATATGAGTTATTTAATATTCTATCAATCGCACGTAATTTACGCATTAAGTCTGCTGAAATCTTATAATAGGTTTCTTTGAGTTCTTCAATTCGTCTCTGTTCCTCCGTTAATTGTTGACAAACCTGTCTGTAGCGTTCATTTGATACATTGAGTTCATCGGGTTGTTCTTGTTTGATATGCTTCATTTTGTTAGTAAAATCTTCATTATATTTTTCTTCGTCATAATATGAATTCTCTTTTAATCTATCTCTTTCTTCTTTTAAACTTTCCTGCATAGAATGAAGGAGTACATAGTGTATATGATTCCATGTTTTATTAGGATGTTTCTCAATATCTTCTTTTAAATCATCTAATGCTTTATCTATTCTCTTTATTTCATCGTTGTATCGATGTATAGTGTCAAATCTCATTTATTTATTCCCCCTTTTTATCTATTCTTGGATTTTTTACTGGGCAACCATGTTTTTTAAAAAGAAGAGAATCCTCTCTCTTACATTCTTTGCATCGTCCAATTGGTAATTCTTTATATTTGTTATGCAAAAATGGGCTTTGTAAACCATCATCACGGAATAAATATCCTGCTTCAAAAGATGCTTCACTAACTATTGGACATTTAACAAATCCATATCGTAAATGTAAGCCATGTATTAATAACATTCTTCTCTTTATTAAATCAGAAGTATGTATCTGGCATGGCATTCGTCTTTCATCATCATATGAATCTTCATCTGCATATCTATTCACATAATCATCTATAACATCATAAACCATTACTGATAATTCACTATCAGTAAAATAACTTTTATGTCCAACAATAATATCATCAGAGCCATCATAAGGTTCATAATGACTTATTTTATAATAATTTAATACTTCAGACATTATCTTTCCCCTTTTTTAATTTTAAATAATGATGCATTGGGCTAGTAGGACGCTTCCTAAATCCAAGTAAAACAAAGTCATCTTTATATTCATTTGATTGAGCTTCTAATAATTTTTTGATTTGTGAATCTGTAAGATTAAGAAAATGTATTTCTTTTCTTGCGAAACGAACAAAATCTTTAATTCCTAATTCATTTAATAAATTAATTATTTTTTGCATTTTACCCTCATCCACCTCTGCATCATACAATGGAAGAAAGGTATACCCTTCATCAGTCATTTTAATACCTCTTTATCTTTATCTAAATCATTATTTTCAATAATTAAATTAAAACGAAATCCATACATATTATTTTTTGGGATTTTCAATCACATCGAATTTCCCACTTTCAATTATTTCAATTAACTCATTAAGGACACGAGTAAGATTCATTAAAACATGAATATCAACAGTAGCAGTTACAGCCTCCATAGATTCCGTATTTTGTAAGGTGCCTGTGTATTTTTTATAATTAGTGAAAACCTCTTCTTCAAATTCCTCTTTTTTTGTCCTAATAAATTCTAATAATAGTTTCTCATCTATCATTTTTATTATTCCTCTTTTTTGATTTTGTTTTTTAGGATTGGTATTATTTCTTCAGCGTCAAAAATATATGTCTCGTGTTCTGGGCAGATATCCATCATGCTAAGGGTTTCATCTTCGTCTATGTTGAATATTCTTGAGGCTGTTATTATGTTTACTGTTTTTAGTTTTAGGTCTGTTTTGTAGCGGGTGTTGATTTTGTTGAGTAGTTTTGTGATTTCGTTTTTGTTTTGCATTGGGGTTTGTCCTCCTGTTGTAGTATATTATATCATTTCCTATATTTATAGTTTTTGATTTTAAAAAAAACCAACAACATCTGTTGGTTTTTTTAAAATGTTATTCCAATCATAATACTATATTTATACATTCATAGTATTTAAGTGTTACGATTATCAAGAAGAAAAAGTAATAAAAAGTAAAAACCTAACAAAGTTAAGAAGAAAAAAATATTTAAAGTGAAATACAGGGGGAGGGATAAATGTGGGGGGTTGTTGTATTTTTTTTTAAATAAATATATTCTTCTGAGTGTTAGGTATGTAATAGGTATTAATAATTTTACTTATAAAGGTTTTTTCAAAAAAAAAAAGGGGGGGTGGGTACTAACCCATCTCAACATCAATAGGGTCAGCTAAATCTCCAGTATTAATCCATTCAAAAAAGGCATCCATATCAAATAAAATAAACCTTTTTGGTTTTCCTTGTACTCTTCTTTGAACATATTGTCTGTTTAATATTCCAGCGATTGCCTCTACATTCATTTTGACAGGGCTTCCTTGTCTTGTTGCTTCGCTCTTTATTCTTGCTGTAATTCCTATGATATGTTTTTCTTCATCATATACAATGTATTCTAATATTCCTTCGTCGCTTAATCCTTTTATCCATTCTTCATTGGTTAATTCTGGTTTAGAGAAGCGTCCCATGCTTTCATTGTTTTTCATTATAAGTTTGTCTTCAATGTTTTTGGATTTGTATTTGTTTATACTTCTTAATATGACACTTCTTATGTCTTCTATGATATTTTGGTCTGCTTCTTCCATGGTTCTTTCGTTTTTGTATGGTTGTAGGAACCATGTGTAGTCTTGTATGTTGAGTTGTGCGTATTCTATTAATTGTTTGATGAATATGTTTCGTAGGTCTTCGATTGGTGTTAGTAGTAGTTTTTGTATTGGGAGTGTGCTACTGTAGTATGTTATGTAGTCTCCGATTGCGTGGAGTATTTTGAATTTTGATGTGTTGATGTTTCCGTTGAAATTGTATCTTTCGTTGAATAGGTTGTAGTCTGTGTTGTTGAATCTTTCTTGGCTTGTCATTGTTATGAGTGTGCTTCTACGGACGATTGCTGCGTCTTCGGGGAGTGTTACGTTACTGGTGTAGATTACGTTACTGTATCCATATACATCGTAGCCGGGTTTTCTGATGATTTTGTTGTCTACGTTGATTTTTATTAAATCTTCGACTTCGGAGTGTGGGCCTACTAGGCTTTCACATTCGTTTATTATGATGCCTGTTCCTGTTTGTGATACTGCTCTTCCGTATTGTGCTGGTGTTTTACATGTGCTTCCCGGTTTTTCTGTGAGTTCGTTTATTGGTGTCCATATGAGCATGCCTATTTGGGAGAGTGTTGTTTTTGCTGTTCTTGATGCTCCGTGTATGAATAGGCTTGGTATTGGTTCTCCGTCTTCTTTTCTGATGAAGCTGTATGGGCTGGTTAGGCAGTATCTTAGTATTCCTGTTATTTTTGTTTTGTCTCCTTTGTACCATTCATAAAGGTCTTTTAATAGTTGTAATGCTTTTTGTACTTGTTCGGGTGTTGGTTTGTCTTCCTCAATGTTTATACTTCCTTGTCCTTTGTTTCTTACTATTTTATGTTTTTCTGGGTGTATGAATATGCCGGGTACGGGTACGTCTATTTTGAAGTTTACGAGGTTATTTTCTTTGAAATAGTTAGTTATTTTATTCATTAAGTCGGGGAATGTGTTTTGTGCGAGTACGGCTCCGGGTTCTTTTCTGATTTGGGTTATACATGTAGGGAAGCCTTTGATGTCAGCGTTTCTGTCTGTTGCTATGTGTTGTATTTTTTGATTGTTTGTGTTCATAGTGTATTTGACTTCGCAGATGCTTGGGGCTTTTTTGTCCATTATGTTGTCGTGTATGTTGATTTCGTCTATTACGAAGCCTGTTAGTGTTTTTATGGTTTTTTTAGTGGGATTTCCGTACCAGTAATTGATTCCGTTGAAGTCATAGTATCCTTCTTTTACTGCTTTGTTTAATGTTTTTATTGGGGGTAGTTGTAATTTGTTTTTTTCAGCATAATCTATAAGGTCCATTTTAAGGTCGTTAAATGTGGATAGTGTTTTTTTTTCAGTACGTATTGTGCTGGTGTTGTAGTCTAGTATGATTGTTTCGTCCTTGTTTTTGAATCTGTATTCATTATGTAAGGCTTTTTCTAGTTGGAATGCCCATTTGTTTCCGTAGCCCGGTTCTACTGTTTCGTTTAGTTTTTGTATGAGTGTGGGTAGGCCGGTTTTGTTGGTTTGTGTTCTGTATTGTGGGTTCCATTCTCGTAGGAAGTCTTTTTTGGTTTTTGTATTGTTTTTGAATTGTATTGTTTCGGTGATTTTGTTTATGATTGTTTCTGCTGTTTCTATGTCTATGTGTTGGCTGAGGTAGTGTGATAGTGGTAGTAGTACGTTTGTGTGTTTGCTGTTTTGGAGTTTTGTGAATGCTGTTTGTATTAGTTGTGTTATTTGTTGTATATTATTTGGAGTATTACTTTTTATGGTTTTAGTATTACTTTGTGTAGGGGCATCCTGAATCCATGTAAAGCCAGATTCTAAGAGAGCTTTTTTAACCCACTCATTAATATCCTCTATAGCATTGTTAAAGTCTGGATTAAATATTACTCCGGTTTGAAGTATTTTATATTCGAATCCATCGACTGTACTTCCTCCTAATACGATTTGTCTGTTTGGGTGTGTGAATATTTCTATACTGTTTTCTAGTTTGTGGTTACTGTATTCTTTTAATTCATCAGGTAGTTGTTCTTCGGATGGGAGTTTTAGGTGTGTGCTGGTGTAGTGGTCGTTGTCGTTAGTGTAGTTTGCTTGTGTTTTGTTCCAGCAGAATATATGGTATCCATTAGGTGATTTATGTACCTCGAAACGTTTGTCTCCTTTTATGTGTTTCCAGAGTGTTTGGAATAAGTATTCTGTAGTTTTTGGGTTTTTGTGTCCTTGGATTGTTAGGCCGTCTATGTCTATGCAGGCGAGACTGTATCCATGTGTGTCGTGGTTCCAGCCGGTCATTATTCCGTAGTTTCCTTGGTGTGTTGTTAGTTGTTCGGGTGTTTGTATTGTTGTGCTCCAGTTTTTTGTTTGTGGGTATTTTTGGTTGGGTGGTATTGGTATTAGGCGTATACTTTTGTCTTCTTGTCCTGTGCAGACGATGTTGAATTTGTGTATGTTGGGTGCTTGATGTTTTTGTGTTAGTGTTTTGTAATTCATTGTGTGGTCTCCTCTTGTTGTATGGTTATTTGTTCGTTTTCGGGGTTTAGGTGCCAGTGTAGGGTGCTTCCTATTTTTATTTTTGTTTGTTGTGCGTATGGTTTTGGTATTACTAGTATGTGGCTTCCTCCGAGCATTCTTATTTTCATTTTTCTGTGTTCTTTGTTGATGGGTTGTGTTTCTTGTATTGTTAGTGTGTTGTCGGGGTTTGGGTGTATGTATAGTGGTCGTCCTTTTTGTAGGTTTAGTATTTTTACGAACATTTTAGGTATTACTATTGTCACACTTTTGTGTGAATTTATTATTTTTGTTTTATCTTCTATTGTTATCATGTGTTGTTTGTTTATTAGTGGGGGTATATAAATTTATCGTCAAAAAAATATTACACAAAAAAAAATTTATAACATACATATAAACAACTAATAAAATATTTTGTTAACAATTATATAACCCATACAAAAAGAAATATAAAATATGAACATTTTACACTACTTACCACACTTCATTATTATTTTGTTCAATGTTTTATAAATTACACTAAACAATGATTAACAACCTATATAAAAAACCAAACCAATGTAAAAAATATACTACATAACATGCGTTATATTCATCAGATGCATTTCTAATTCATATAAGAGAGAATACAAAAAACAATATGTTCAACATTTTTATTTTTCTTTGTTATTTTGTTCAATTTTTTATAAATTACGCTAAACAATTATTAATAATTCATATAAAAAAGAGAGGAAAGTATAAAAAATATATAATATAACATGTGTTATATTTTCGGGTGGGGTATTAATTCATATTGTGGGAGAATTTTATGGGGTTTTGTGTTTGTGTGTTTGTTCAGTGTTTTTTATTTTTGTTGTTATTTTGTTCAGTGTTTTTGGGTTTTTGCTGAACAGTTGTGTTTTTGTTTTTTGTTTATGGTTTGTATTTTATTTGTTCAGCTTTTTTGGATTTTATTGTTATTTTGTTCAGTGTTTTTGGGTTTTCGCTGAACAATTTTTTTGTGATTTGTTTGTTTTTTTTGGGGTGTGACGGTTTTGGGTTTGTTATTGTACCATATTTTTGTATGACCTGATTTGAGGTATAGTGGTAGTTATGCTCTTGTAATATTTGAGGTATTGTTGGTGTTGTGGTAGTTGTGCTCTTGTAATATTTGAGGTGTTGTGGGTATTGTACTACTTTCTGTATTTATTTATAGTTTTTTTTTTGATTCGCTTCTTTCTTTTTGTTACGTTGTAGCTGTGGGTGTAGCAGTTTTTTTCTGGCTTATTTTTGCTTGTTTTTTTGTTTTGTTTGTTTTTTGTGGTTTGTTTTTGTTTTGTACGGTTGTGGTTTCTTTGATACGGGTTTTTGTTTGTTTTTGTTGCTCTATATTGGTTTTTCTCTATTATTATTATTATTATTTTTAATGTATCATTTATATTATAATATAATA
>OMCF01000013.1_pt1 | contig 93896 bp, 70 predicted proteins | sample 1673791 | NCBI WGS metagenome assembly OMCF01 (sample SAMEA103958127, study PRJEB25191) | human gut metagenome | biome: human-associated habitat [ENVO:00009003]; feature: intestine environment [ENVO:2100002]; material: feces | place: Germany | collected 2013/2015
TAATAAATAAGTTAAGTATATTTTTTATTTTAGTTGTAAGTGCTTAAAAAGAGACATTTTTTAGTAAAAATACAAACCATTTAATAGTTTACAAGAAAGAAAAAACGGACTTTTTAATTACACCATTAAAATAGTCCGTTTTTCATACTGACAATTTATTGTATTAAGATTCCAATCACTAAACAAACATAATTTAAGAAATGAGTTCCGATTCGATTGTTAGAGATAACCTTTTAACAACTGATTCGAACCAAACCTAACTGCAGAAAATATTTTACTCAATCTCTTTCTTAGCAGGTTTCTTATCCCTCAATATTAGATTCATTATTATTCCAAGTATCATACTTGCAGCTACTGATGTAATAGTGATCATAGGATTATTTGGATCTCCAAATTTAAATGCTAATCCACCTATTCCCGCTACTAATATTGTGCTAGCGACAAATATATTTTTTGTATTTGAAAAATCAATCTTTTCATTTATTAACATCTTGATACCACTAGATGCTATGAATCCATATAAGACCATGGATACTCCACCCATGACGCAGCTTGGGATTGTCATAGTGAAAGACATCAACGGAGAGAAGAAAGCTAAAGCAATAGAGAAGAGGCAAGATAATAGAATAACTTTTGTAGAAGCTATCTTTGTAACACCTACAACAGCCACATTCTCACCATATGTCGTATTAGCAGCACCACAGATAAGTCCACTTAAGCTAGTAGCAATTCCATCTCCAATCAACGTTCTAGATAAACCAGGATCAGTCAACAAATCTCTTTGCAAGATTCCAGACATATTCTTATGGTCTCCGATGTGTTCACATATAGTAACTAAACTTACAGGTATGAACAACAAGGCTGCTTTTCCAACATCAGCACCAGTCAAAGGAACTGATGACTCATTCATCGTGAATAAGAATGAAGGCAAATCAAAGAATGATTTGAATGTAACAGGACTAAAGTTTTCTACCAAAGGAGAGAAATCAACAATATGGAAGTATTCATTCCCACAGCCATAGAATCCAATGGCAGTGAAGATGACTGCACTTATATATCCTGCAAGTATACCCAACACAAACGGAATGAGGCTTATCATCTTTTTGCCATAGAAAGAACATATGGCTGTCACTATCAAGGCGATTAAACCACAAAGTATTTCTACTAAGTTATAATCAGAAGCAGAAGAACTGGTTCCAGTCAAATTTGAAACAGCACTTACAGCCAAAGATAATCCTATTACCATAATGACTGGTCCGACAACAATCGGTGGAAGAAGTTTGTTCAACCAAGAGACACCAAACAATTTTATAAATAGAGCAACTAAACAATACACCACTCCAACCATTGCCATTCCAATAGGTAAAATCCAAAGGTTTGGCAACATTCCAACTTTTGTGCCATCTATAATAACTTCTTGACTAGATAAAGCGATAGCAGCAGTCATCGGAGCAATATAAGCAAAGGACGAAGCTAAGAACATCGGGGATTTGAATCTAGTCATGATCAGATAGAAAATAGTTCCAACACCAGCAGCAACCAAAGTAGGTGCAATCATCAAAGAAGCTATACTTTGACCATCTTTAGTCACATATCCGGCAAAAACTAACATAGGAACAGTAACACAAGCAACGAACATCGCCAAGACATGCTGAATAGCTAGAATAATCCATGTCCCAGCTTTCTTAGGATTCTGATCGACATCTAAAATCAATCCGTTAGAATTGACTCTTTCTTCTTTCTTCTCTTCCATAAGTTTTTTCCTTTCTAAAGCAAAAATAAAAGAGGCCTTAAGGCCTCTTGAACACCAAACAATTGGAAATAGAAATACTACCCTTGCAAAAACTTCTCAATCTAGTTTTTCTATTTCTAGTTATTTCCATATATTTTCGCTTTGAAAAGAAATATACAGTAAAATGCTAGAAAAGTAAAATAGTTTTTAAATAGAGTCAGCTGATGATGGTAAATGTATGACTTGTGAATCATCAGGCGTAAAGATTGCCTTGTAAGAACGGCGAACTTTGATATAAGTCTTTATATTTCCGTATAATCCCAATAATTGAATAGAAACCAAACTGATCATTGCAACCAATCCTATGACACCAAATCCGGATTTCATTTGAAGTTCTTTGTCATAAGGGTATAACGCTGATGCCATTCCTGTACACAAAGGAAGCAGGAATGCACTAGACATCGTACCGGAAGCTACACCAGCACTATCGAATGATAGGGCAAAGAACAAATCAGGAACAAAGAAACTTATGGCAAATGAGACTAATAACAATGCGACAATTATCACTGTATAGTCTATTTCATTTATATACTTAACTCTTGTCACTGCTAAGATACAAACAACCATCAAAGCGGCACACATAGCGAAGAACAAATCTTTACTTCTTATAGATCCACGAGAAACATCTTCTACTTGTTTAGCTAAGACGTGAACTGAGGGTTCTGCAAGAATTATGACCAAACCTAAGAGGCCCATAATGACTAAAACAATCGCAAAATTAGCACCATCATATCCATTTGATCCAAAAGCTAATCCCATCTTCCAAGCCAATGGATAGAAACTTGAATTGACACCCATCAAGAACAAAGACAATCCGACAAATGTATATAAGAATCCGATGAATATTTGAATCAATTCTTTCTTCTTCATATGCAAGAAGCACAAATCATAAATAATAAAGAAAGCTAATACCGGAGCAAGAGAAAACAATGTATCTTGCATAGCATCTAACAGATTAGAGCCATATAAAGCACCTAATCCATTATAGCCTTGCTCAGTTAACAAGGTATATGGAGTTGGAATATCGATTGAAAAATTGATATTTTCAGAGAACATACACATGATAGGAACAGTGATCAATGGTCCTAATGAAGCTAATCCAGACACACCGAATGAATCGTTTTCAGCATCCTTGCTACCTTTAACTTGAGCTACTGCTATACCAAATGCAACGATAAACGGGGCCGAAATACTACCGGTTGTAGTACCAGCACCATCGAATATTATTGGCATGAATTTGTCTTTGCTGATCAATAAGGCTAATGCAAATACAATAAATTCTAATCCGACAATACAGAATTTATAACTCCATTGTTTTAAAATACGAATCAAAGCAAAAGCTAGTAATAAACCGACACCTATAGATACGACAGCAACCATTACCCATTTATGATTTTCACCCATCAATTGGGCTGAAAATACTGATAGGTCTGGTTCAGCCAGAGTGACTAATGTACCCATCAGCAAAGCGACAACACCTAATAAAATCAAAGATCTTTTCTTAGTTATATTTTCACCGATTGCAGTACCGATTCTGGACATTGCTTGGTCAGCACCCATTCCAAACAAAGAACTACCCAATACGAGAGGAATGAATGAAATCAAAAGACACAATGTAAACGGTCCAAACACACTGCTAGCATAGTTGTTAGCATAATAATTCGGAGTAAATATATTTTCAAATTGTACAGATCCTTCGATAGGCTTTGAATCAAACAAAAACAAGCCAGAGATATCGATAAGAAGTAATACTAAATAAATAGGTCCTATGGAGAATATACCTTCCTTTATTCTCCCCCATAATTCTTTTGCCATATCCACCTCCAAATTCTTCATTATTTTACTTAAGAAAAATGCAATTTATCCCTACATTTTTAAATAGACAAAAGGAATAAACATAAAACCTAAAAATACACTATAAAAGGTAGAACAATCCGAATTTCGGATTTATCTTCAGTAATAAAAAATACTTTTTTTGAATTTTAAAGAAAAGGAAAAGAAAAAAACTCAGCCTTAGCTGAGTTAAAACGAAGTAGAACTAGAAATTATTGATTATTCAATTTTGATTCAATAGATTTCTCAAAATCTTGAATTGTTGAAATTTGAGCCATTTCATCTTCATTGAAAGAGATATGGAATATATCTTCTACTTGAATCATGATATCAGCCTTATCCAATGAATCCAATCCCAAATCAGAAAGATCAGTTTCCGGCTTCAATTCACCGACCTTGGTCTTCTCGCTGACCAACTCAGTCAACTTTGCATAAATGTCATTTTCAGTCATTTTTTTATATCCTTTACTTATTCATTAACTTCTTAACTTTTGTAATTATATCACAATGATTTTAAAATCAAAAAACTAGAGAAGATTAGAATCATCCTCATCGTCATCAGTTATATAAATCTTTTGAACATTTCTAGCACATTCTTCCACCATAGGCTTCCAATCGAAAGAGTTTTCGATTTCTTCAATCTTATCTGGATGAGGACAAGTCGTAGGATTCTTTACGTCGAATATAGTGCAGCAATCTTCATAAGGTCTAACTGAAATATCGAATGTATTAATCTTTTGAGCTATATCTATAATATCGATTTTATCAATAGCAACCAAAGGTCTGATGATAGGCATTGGAGTTACAGGATCTATAGCTACAAAAGATTTCAAAGTTTGACTAGCGACTTGTCCAAAAGACTCACCGGTAGATAGAACAATATCGTTATTATTCCATGCAACTTTTGTAGCTATTCTTAGCATCATTCTTCTCATAATCGTAATTGCATAGGAAGTTCCAGCAGCCTTATAGATTTCTTCTTGCAAGTGAGTGAAAGGAACTATCATCAATTTTATAGACGGCTGATAATCGGTAAGGACATGAAGAAGATCTTTAATTTTTTCAATTACTTTTTCAGATGTATAAGGAGGAGCTGCAAAGTGAATACATTCAACTTTAGCACCTCTTCTCATCATCATGAATGTTGCTACTGGTGAATCGATTCCTCCACTGAGCAACTGAAGAGTCTTTCCTGCGATTCCAACAGGATAACCACCAAGTCCTTTTTCCTTAGGTCCATAAACATATGCCAATTCTTGACGTATCATGATGTGAATCAATAACTCCGGAGAATGAACATCGACCTTAATAGAGGGAATGTTGTCTAAAACATAGTCTCCTACCTCACGACAAATTTCATCAGAATGATAAGGGAATGTCTTATCAGCTCTTTTCACTGCAACCTTAAAAGTCTTAGCATTAGAAGATTTAGCTAATTCCAATGAATACTTCTTAAATTCATCTAAGTCCTTTTCAATTCCCATAGCCAAAGAGAAATTTAAGATTCCAGGTACTTGCTTCAAACCTTTAGCCACATCTTCATAAGGCGTGCCATTCAAAATTATATAGATATGATCTTTTTTTATCTCATATTGAAGCTTGTCAAACTTCTTCAACTTAGCCTTGATATTAACACCAAGCTTTTTGATGAAATCAAAGATGTTCTTTCCTTTCGTAGATAATTCGCCAAAGAAAATAATAACCATATCTTTAGCTGAGTCTCTGATATTTAATATTTCATTTTCCATATTTATTCACCTCAATCATCCGGATGTAAAGTCTTCAATCCTTCTTTAAACCAATAAACAAACTCATCGGCTTCTTCTATAGTCTCATCTCCTTTGAAAGACAACCTGATCGGATTATCAGCACAATGTGATTCATATCCCATTCCTCTGAGTGCTGTATTAGATATTTTTAATCTATCATCACAAGCTGAAGTAGTCGATACATAAATATTATGAGAGGATAGAAATTCATCCATGACTGATGCTCTGACATGTTTTAATCCATATGTGAGAACAAAGGGAATACAACTCTCTTTTTCAGACATACAAATAATACCATCCTCATCTGTCAACTTATCTCTAATATAATCGTTTATTTTTTTGACTCTTTCAGTTCTATCAGCCAATGTTTGATTATCAATTCTTAAGGCCACAGCAATAGAGACATCTCCAGGAGTATTAGATGTTCCCGGTCTTAGATTCATCTCTTGACCACCTCCAACTTCAGGTGGAATCAAGACTACATTCTTTCTCTTTAGCAAAACTCCACTACCTCTCAAGGCACCTATTTTATGTCCAGAGAAAGAAACTAAATCTATATTTTCTAGTTTCATTATTACTTTTCCAACAGCTTGAGTTACATCGGTATGAAAATAAGCTCTGGGACAATACTGTTTGGTCAATTTAGCCATCTTTTCAATTGGGAGCAAGAGCCCATTTTGATTACAACAATACAAACTAGAAACTAGACCAACACCTCTTTTCAATGTTTCGATGAATAAATTCCAGTCGATTTGACCATTTTTATCGACATTCAATCTAATCACTTCAAATCCATCAGCTTCCAACTTGTCAAAGACCTTTCCCACTGAATCATGTTCAACTGTTGTGGTGATGAGTCTTTTAGAATAAGAAGACTTGGAATAACTAGCTCCAAGAATTGCGATGTTGTTGCTTTCACTAGCACCAGAAGTAAATATGCATTCAAATGGATTAACTCTATTGTTGGAATCACCTAAGATAGACAATATTTGTCTTCTGGCTTTTTCAAGATAGAGATTTGCGGAATTTCCCATCTCATGTAACGAGCCGGGGTTTCCGTAATCTTCCATAGCAATTTTCATAGCAATGTCACATGCTTCTTTATAAGGTTTAGTAGAAGCAGCGTTGTCAAAATAAATATATTTCTTATCAGTCATAATCTCAGTTTTCTTAGTCAGTTAATCCGACAGCTTTAGGAGTTTGAATGTTATTGTGATTAAAAGCTAAAGTCATAATGGAAGCCGCATTATCAAATCTAGCATTTTTGAATTCTAATTCGGCATTCTTTGTCTCGTTTTCAATATCTTGATAATTTCTACGATACTGAGCTGCATAAGTAATCAAAATCTCAGCATTTATCATTGAGATTTTGTCTCTTTGAATCTTTCCTAAGAATAAATCGCGATTATTTTTTAATATTTCAAACTCTTTTTTACATTTTTCCACATCTATAGGTGTCTTAGTAGTCATGTTATAAACATCATTTATTTCATTCATGAGATCTGACACTTCTTTGGCTTTAGCCTTTATATAGGAAGGCACATCAAATTCCATTATAGCTCTTCTCGCTTTACATATATTCAGATAGGATAGATTCAATTCATCTAAAATTCCATCCAAAACGTTCTTCACATTGACTTCAAACTCTTTAAACTCACTGAACTTATCAGCTATATTTTTGTTGAGTTCGGATATTTTCTTTTGAGATTCAAGAAGTGAAGAATAAGGTGTTCCGTCATGGTTAGTCAAAGATTCATCATTTTCTCTTCTCAATCTCTCATCCAAATCAATCATCTCACCTAATTCTTGAGATTTCTTAAAGAAATCATCATCAAGAACATAAACTGTCTTATATGTTTTTATCTTCTTTTGAATAGAAGCATATTTTTCTTGAATAAGAAGGATTGATTGTTCTTTATCGTTTTGAATTTTATTAAATTCATCTCTAGATAGCTTCTCTGTATCAATCTTTCTCTCTAAAGTATCTATTCCATTAAGTATTTCATCCAACGAAGTCTTCACTCTAGCAATTTTGAGAAGCTTTAAATCCTGATTGATTTTGACTAATCTCTTATTAGCTCTATCGATAAAAATATCGATTCCTAAATGTGTCAATGGAACTCCCGAATTCTCAGTGTCTACCTCTTCCTGCTTTAAGACTTTCAATCTTTCAGGAATCACTTTTTGAGCCATAGTGATACTGTTAGGAAGTGTTTGACCATACTTATCCAAAACTTCTAATGCCTTATTTATCTTGTCCAAATGTTCTTTAGCGCTTGTATAATCAGCTTTATCAATATCAACTTCATATTGTCTGAAATATTCTTCAAATACATCGAACAAATTATCTAAATCCGATTTGATAGGTCTCAATTCAATTTCATTTTGATTACAAAATTCTTTAAATTTTCTAAACCTTTCTTTCGGTTCTTTTATCATTGCATGGTATTTATCATCGATTACGAGCGTCTGAGCTATTTGCTTCTTGAATCCATTTATCTCTTCCTCAAATGAATCCAAGACCTTTTTTGCAGCCAAGATATTCCTCTTTAGACCTCTCTTTTCTTTGGCGTTCAAAAGATTTGTCACCGCTGTTACTGCTTGAGTTACTTCTTCTTTATTTTGCTTATCCAAAGAAACATAAAAGTTGATCAAATCATTGTATTTCTCCTTGTATCCAGGAGCATCCTTATCAGCCATCTTCTTGACTCTTTCAAGACTAGTCGAACAATCACGATATAAGACATCATTGATGCTTTGACTTCTATCTATTATTTTTTTGCCTTGAGAAACAAAGTAAATTCCTTTTCCAAGCCAAAAATAGATTAAAAATCCAATCAGACCAGCCACAATCAAACATCCAATTACGATTAAAGCTATATACCATCCGTTCATATGGACAACCTCCAAACGCACTTTTTATTTTAATACAAAAACAGCTTCCTATTTTAATAGGAAGCTAATTATTGAATTAATACCACTGAATTATTAGAAATTTATAATTCCGTATGCACCTAAGACAATCTTGACTGCCACCAAACAAAACACAATAGAGGCTATCAGATCTCCCCACTTTTCAAGTTTAGGACCAATCACTTTTCCAAACAGAATAGCTAAGATTGAAAGAATCCAAGTAACAACACCAATGGTAGCAAACAAACTCATCGCCCAGCCGACTTCCTTATCCATATAAACAAATCCGATAGACAATGCATCGATAGATGTAGCAATAGCTTGAATGAACATCTTTCCAATAGTTAATTCGTTGGATTTAGATGTTTGAGATTGGGTTTCTAATTCAGCTTTTTCTTCACTATTTGAAGCCTTTCTTTCCTTCAATCCATTAATCCATTCATACATGCTTTTAGAAGATAGAAGCATGAGTAATGTGAAGGCGACCCAGCCAACAATAATTTCTTTTTGATCTTTGAAATATCCTTGAATCCAATATCCGATAAAATATCCGATAACCGGCATAAAAGCTTGAAACAATCCAAAGAGGAATGAGCAGAGAATTATCTTCCACCACTTCATGTTCCATTCCTTGATTCCATCAGTAGCTCCGACTGTCATACAATCAAAAGACATGGTGACAGGAACTAATAAAAAATCAGTCCAAGATATCATAATTAATTTTTCCTTGAGTAGTCGATATTCTACAATAAAAGCTGTTTATAAATTATAAAAAGCGATGGAGTCCCATCGCTTTGGAAGCTATTTCATCAATTTTGGGTCGTATGCAACACCATTTTGCATATTTTCTCTAATGGTGTTTTCAATCTTTTGAGCTTCTTCCGTATTGGTAGTCAAGAACTTATACAAAGCTGTAGATCCTTGTCCAAGTCTTTCCTCTCCATAATTGAACCAAGATCCAGATTTCTTTATAATTCCATAACCCAATGCTAAGTTGGCAAGTTCATGTAGATGCGATATTCCTTGGCCATAAATCATATCGACACGGCATGATTTATAAGGAGGTGCAACCTTGTTCTTAACTACTTTTACATTCACCACATTACCGATAACAGCATCTCCATCCTTCAAGGCTTCAGCCTTTCTAATATCGATTCTGACAGAAGCATAGAACTTCAAGGCTCTTCCTCCGGAGGTGGTCTCAGGATTTCCAAACATCACTCCAACTTTTTCACGCAGCTGATTGATAAATATTACACTACAATTTGATTTGTTCAATTGACCTGCTATTTTTCTCAACGCCTTACTCATCAATCTAGCTTGCAGACCGACACTTTGATCGGATAAAGTTCCTTCCAATTCAGCACGTGGAACAAGAGCGGCTACACTATCGACTACGATCAAATCAAATGCGTTTCCTTTTGCGAGCATATCGACGATATCCAAAGCCTGTTCGCCATAATCAGGCTGTGACAATATCAGATTGTTGATATCCACGCCTAAAGCCTTAGCATATTCAGGATCGATAGCATGTTCTGCATCTACAAATGCAGCTCTTCCACCCATTTTTTGAACCTGGGCTATAGCTTGTAAAGCCAAAGTAGTCTTTCCTGAGGATTCTGGGCCGAATATTTCAATGATTCTTCCTCTTGGATAACCACCCACTCCCAAGGCTTGATCGATCATCATAGAACCCGTGGGAATAATTCCTGTCTCGACAGTAGGTCTATCTCCAAGTCTCATTACAGAGCCTTTTCCATAAGCTCTCTCAATCTCTTTTAAAGTCTCAGTGAGCAAAGAATTATCTCTTTCTTCTTTTGCTTGTTGCTCCGAAGCTTTTGCTTCTTTCTTTTCTTTTTCTGCCATATAAGTTCTCCTCAATGATTATATATTCTTCAAAGGCCTCAAAATGATCATTTTAGGCAAGATTATTTAGCAATTGTCTCAAACCTTCTTTTACGCACTGCTCTCTAATGCTATTTCTATCGCCTTCCAACTGATATTTATAAGCTTTGGCTTGGCCATGGTAGGATATTCCTATCCAAACTTCACCGACAGGTTTTCCATCCTGAGCTGTAGGTCCAGCGTTTCCTGTAAATGAAATAGCGACATCGCTTCCAGTGAATTTCTCGCTAGATAATGCCATTTCACAAGCGCATTTCATCGAAATAGCTGTATCTTCCTTCAAGGTTTTTTCACTTACGCCTAATCTTTGTTTCACATCATCAACATAGGTGATAACACCACCTCTATAGTAGTTTGAAGCCCCTGGGACTGAGCACACAGTTGCTCCAAATAATCCGCCTGTCAAACTCTCACAAGAACAAAAAGTGAGTTTTCTCTTTTCCATGATGGAAAAGACCATACTCACGAGGTTTAAACATCCGTTATCCATTACTTTGCACTCTCCTTAAGAACCTTTCTAGCATTATAAATATAAATTCCGCCAGAAATAAGTGAGAGCAAAACTGTGATGATTCCGAGGAAATCCAACCAAAGCATGGCTGATATTTCGCCATTGCATCCCATTGTTTGAGCCCAGAATCCATTAGTTCCATCAGACCAATTCATAAAGTTCTTATTATCGAATACATAATCGATGAATTGGAATGGGAATCCTCTAAGGAATAAGAAAGGAATATAAACAGTTTCAGCAACAGTCTTTGCCTTTCCAAAGATATTTGCTGGAATTACCATGCCTTTTGTTCCACAAACCATTCTTAAACCATCGATGATGAAGTCTCTACCGACCAATAAGACAACAAATAATGTAGGACATAGCCAAGGCATCTTAGCGGTCAACATAATCAATGTTCCATCTATCAAGAACTTGTCTGCTAAGGGATCCATGTATTTTCCAAAGTCAGTGACCATATTCCTAGAACGAGCGATATGACCATCGACACCATCTGTAGCAGCTATGATGATAAACACTACACAGCAAACCAAATCCAAGATTGTAATGTGAGTCATAGGAATGACATACAAAGCTGGGGCTGGAATAAAGAAAGAGATAAAATAAGCAATCAATAACAACAAAGTCAAAGGAAATCTAGAAAGAGTTACTTTGTTAGCGAGATTCATACTTGCCTCCTATTTTGATACGCACATATATTAATAGTTTTAGAAAAATAAGCAAAATAAAAAAGGGAATTACCCAATCCTGTAAGCCATGTTTTGTCTAGAGCGACAATTTATCTGAGTGTTACCACCCACATTCGAAGGATTCGGTTCTCCTAGGAATGCCTCCCTTACCAAAATTTAGGTTTCTCACTTGCGGGGCTTTCCACGTTTCACTCCCAAAGTTTCCAATGGGTTTCGTCACTGTGGAGCGTTAGAGAGAACTTCCCATGGCCGAAGCTTTAGGGTTGTTCTCAGCCGTCACCGGCTCCCTTAAACCGGTGCCCAGCCTTATCATTTAAGCTGGCACAAACACTACGACCATCACAGGTCGTGTGAGCATGGACTTTCCTCTGATAGACAAGCTACCAGCAGTCGCTTGGATTGAGCGTTCGCATCTACTTAATCTTTGTAGGATCGACTCCGGCTTTATAAAGAGCTGTTTCAAGATCATTAATTCTTTTTAGCAAAGATAGATTATCTTGCCCAGAAGAAGTAATACCTTTAACATCATCTAGCTTTTGCTTCAAAACTGTGTTTTCCACTTGAAGAGAAGTCACTTTTTCATTTAAGAGTTTGTTTATTCTCTCAAGCTCAACTTTAGCTACATCTTGGTCTTTCACATAACTTTCAAAGACCTCGTAATCCGAGATAACCGAATCAAGGAGGGTATCAACTTGCAAACAATTGTATCCGGATTTAGCTCCAGAAAAGTTTTGATTGTAAATTTTATCAGCAGATAGTTTTAAGTTTAAGCTAGACATATAATCTCTCCTGCAAAAGAAATTATAGCATATTCAAATCTCTATTGAAAATGTGTGTGAATGGTTTAAATAACTATTCTTCATCCGATGAGAAAAAGTGGCCTATAGTCAAAATATGATCATTGACTTTTCCTATCGAGACATAGCTATAATGACAAATGAATACTCCTGAAATCATAATCATCATATTTTCAGCTTCTTCATCACTAGCTTTATCCCCAAAAACTTTAACCAGGCAGAATTAATATAGGTTTTATGATGATATTGGGAATAAGGATGTTGGTGATGTCATTGATATCAATTTAAAAAGCCGAGCTAATAAGCTCGGCTAATTTTACACATTATTTTTTCTCTCTTCTCTTCTATCCATCACTTTATTAATGTAAGGAAGAAACCCATGAAGAACAGGCTCATAAACATCATTATGTTTTTCGAAGTATTTAACATGGCAAGAAACTACCAAGTTATTCATACATAAGATTACAGGAACCGCCGCCAAAATCAATGAGACCAATGCGATTGCACCTATGCATTTTCCAAACACACTAATACCTTCTCCAAATACGCTAACCATGAATTCTCCAGTAATCATCTTGATGAAGTTAGAAGATCCTACAGGGTCATCCAAATGATATAGTACACCAGTATAAATCAATACACCATACATCAACATGGAAAACAACCCAATATATGTTCCATAAATTTGTTTCCACGAATAATACTTATGATCAAACAAAGCTAATCCACCACCAATGAACAATAATGTATGTGAAATATATCCCGCTATTACCAAATATAAATCATCAGCCATAAAGGAAGGTGAGACTATTGCGCCTACTAAGAATCCAAACCCAGAAAGTAAAGCTACGAAAGCACCAAATAATCCAATCTTGGCAAAGCCGAATGTGAAGACAGCACCAAATATCAAATAAGATAAATGAGAGAATTCAACAGGCGAATAACCAGTATGAGTTATAGCGTAATAACTATACTCACATGACTTATATACTAAAAGAAAAACAGCTATTCCAAATATAAGCCAGGAATTGATCTTTGGATGGTGTCTCATCAGCCACAGGAAGACGATAGAACTAGCCAAAACAACTAACGAAATCATAGAATAAATAACAGACATTCTAAATCCTCCTTTACAACCTAATTATATCTAGTTTTCTTCAAAATTAAATAGATTTTTTTGCTATTTTTATCAATTTAATTTTGATTTATTTTTTCATTCATTAACAACTAGTTTTTAGTGGTTTCCAAAGATGATTTCAACTGGTAGACAAAAGAGATTGTATACTTGTCTATAAATAAAAGGAGACCATATATGATAGCTTTAATAACTGGTGCCTCATCAGGGTTAGGATTGGAAGTCAGTAAGATATTAGCCCAAAAAGGATATGACATCATAGGAGTATCTAGACATGAAGGTGATTTTTCTAAGCTTAAAGACACTTATCCCAATAGAAAGTTCGAATTCATCTCTTTAGATTTATCTTCTGAAGAAGGAGTCAAGTCCTTAATAGACAAGACAAAAAATATAGATATCGATTATTTCTTCGACAATGCAGGCTATGGGATGATTGGCCATTTCGATGATGATAATATCGAGAAGGAAATGAAGATGGTCGATTTAAACGTAAAGGCTTGTCATAGGTTGCTCAAAGCATTCACAACGAAATTCTATAAAAGAGGTAAAGGTAATATTTTAGTAACTGCTTCTGCCGCAGCTTTTGCACCAGCTCCTTATATGACTCCTTATTACTCTACAAAAGTATATGTGTATTATTTAGCTCTTGGATATTGGCGAGAACTTAAAGAAAGAAAATCAAAAGTTATTCTATCAGTACTTTGCCCAGGACCCGTAGCTACAAACTTTGAAAAAGCAGGAAATGTAAAATTCAATATCAAACCGATATCCTGCCAAAAATGTGCATCTTATGCTGTAAAGAAATCCTTGAAAGGGAAAACTGTCATAGTTCCATCTTTCAAAATTAAATGCCTACATTTCTTCTCACACTTTTTACCTAAGAAATTCATAACTAAAGTAATCAAGAAATCTGCAGATTAAAAAATCGCCTCACACAATGATGATAACTGCCAAGTTATCCTTTTCCCTAATCTTTCTAGCCGAATCCATTCCGTTTATTCAACCTAAATTGATATTTAAAATAATTTTTTATAAGACATTTCTTTGAACAAGAACTCTTCTTCTGAGAAGAACCTATCCAAATTTATCAAAACATTCTTATCTTTTTGGTATCAGTTGATATCGTTGAGACATGTTTTTGATATTCATTTTGATTATCCTCGACTAAAGCTATAGAGATTTCTTCCATATTTATACTTTAATTTCTTGTGAAAGCGTTGGCCGGCTACTTTCGAATATCAATTATTATTATTAATTTTAAGATCTTTTTTACAAATAAAATAGCCGAGCTATTAGCTCGGCTACAAATACAATATCGATTACTTATTTTCTTTAGAATCGATTTTTTCTTTGATTTTGTCGGTCGGATTTCTCTTGTCGTTAGGATGATGAGGTCCATGATCATGCCATACAGCCCAATAGCAAAGAGTAGCAAGTCCAGCTCCGATATAAGGTCCAAAGATGAAAATCCATATTTCCTTAATAGGCTCAGTTTGTCCGTTGACTAAAGCCATCAAAGCAGTTCCTAAAGATCTTGCAGGATTGACACCAGTACCAGTGATGCTAAATCCAAAGAAGACGATAGAAGTCAAGGATAATCCTAAAGCAATTCCAGAAAGACCTTTATTAGCCTTGTCATGAGAAGTGCAGAGAATTGTAAATACGAAGACCAATGCAAAGAAGATTTCTGCAAACAATCCAATTACATAACCACCAGCAGTTCCAAATCTAGAAATCAAGGTTCCACTCACTGCGTTAGAAGCATAAGTGTTGATTATTCCCATATCAGCACCGGCTGCTAAGGCTGAAGGATCCCAGTTATGTCCTAAGAAACCGACGAGCAATGCAGCACCGATAATTCCACCGACAACTTGAGACAAAGTATAAAGAAGCATTTGCTTCCATCCGATACGTCCATCCAACCACATTGCGAATGTGACTGCAGGATTGACATGGCAACCTGTAAATTCACCTAAAGCATAGGACAAGGCTGTGACAACCAAGCCGAATGTAAGAGAAGTTGCAATTGCGATTTCACCAACCGAAGCACCGTTCATGGCAAGACCGGTTGCTGCACCACATCCGATGCAAACCAATACTGCAGTTCCTAAAATCTCACCGATACATCTCTTGAACATAACTAACCAATTGATTTTTTTGTTTTGGTCAGTCATTTCTTTCTCCACAGGAACAGCTTGTTCAAGTGGCTGTTTGTCTTCACTCATTTGTTTTTCCTCCAAAAATTAACTTTTGTATTATAGTCCTTCTAAGTATTATTGTTAACACAATATTGTTTATATGAGAAAGAAATTACATTTCAAGCAATCAAAAAAGGATTGAATTTGCATCAAATTCAATCCAATAATTTTAAGTTGGCTTATATAATTTTAGTCTATTCACCTAGATCAATAGGCTTCTTATGACCTTCAGCGTGATATCTATAAGCATCTTTGATCATCTGCTCCATTCTATCCATGCAATGCTCAAAATTATAATTCTTATAGAAGTCATTATATAGTGTTTTTATTTGGGCACTTTCTTCAGGATGTTCTATAAACCAATCGATATGTCTAGCTAAATCTTCATCATCACCACATTTAAAGACACAATGCGTATTTCTCGAGTATTCGCTAACTGCCGCTTTAGGACTATCGGAGAGCAATGGTAAAGCTCCACAGCAAATAGCTTCCAAACACGATATTGATTCCAAGTCAGCTACGGCAGCATGAACATATAAATCAGCCTCACTCATTAGATCTACTACTTGAGGTCTCGTGAAGAAGTTGATGTAAGGTTTATTAGGCAAAGATTCACCCATTTTTATTAACTTTTCCTTCAAAGGTCCATCACCAGCCAAAACTAATTGAATCTTGTCTTTATGCTTGGAAAGAAGGATAGCTCGCATCAATTGAACCTGATTTTTTTCATCGGTCAATCTTCCGGAAAAGACTATCAAGTATTTCCCTTCCCATTCTTTTGGTCTTTGAGCTAAAGGATTCTTTCTAAAAATAGGAAGAACACCATTGGATATGACATAACCATTCGTATGATATTGAATATTCTCTTCGAAAATATTTCTTATGAATTGGGTGGGGTAATGTATTGCGTCGCAATACCTATATAAAGCTCTCCAAAAATATTTATACAAAGTCTTGTTGACAGCCTCGACACCCATTAGTTTGAATTGAGCTGAGACATTTTCTGCTTGGGTATGAAATCCAGCTGTAATGGCGATACTTTTTTCGTAAGCTATTGAGGCGGCTTTAGGGCCTAATAATAAAGGTTGCATAATATGGACTACGTCAATTCCTTCCATAGATTTTTCAATTATGTCTCTTTTAGGCTTAGGAAGGGTGACCCCTTCCTTTTCTACATAGCTGTTGAAAGGTCCTACATTCAAATTAGGGCAAACAAATACATCAGGCTGACCCATAGATTTTTGATCAGCACACAGAATTGAAACATGATGTCCTCTTTTTCTCATCGAATTGATGAGGTTGTTTTGAGCGACCATAGTTCCATTGGTGTTATCGCCAAATACATCACATACAACGAGTATATTCATAATAACGCCTCACTTTGCAATATTATAGCATATCAAAATTAATCAATATTTTCTTCATTCTTAGGCATATAAACGTAATGCCAATAGTCTTCTTGTTCAATTGTTTTAGATAATTTGACCAAGGATTCATAAGTATCATCACCGAGTTTTTGAATTGCATCTCTTCGATTTAAATCCTTATCGGGATATAAAGGTTCTCCGATAATGACTGTTACTCTTGGCTTCTTAAAAACCTTCCAAAATCCTTTCCTTTTTCTCCTAGCGAAAAAGACAGGGAGAACAGGCGCATCTAGTTCGACTGGATATCTAAAGGACTGCCTTTTAAAATTTCTAACGCCAGTATAATTAGGCCATAGATGTGCTTCAGGATAGATAACAATTACCTGTTTCTTTTCTTGAATGTAATAAGAAATAGCATGAGTCATCTTAGGAATATCATGAATATCGACAGGAAGAGGAATAAATCCGCAAATTGGAACAATCAATTTTGTGGCAGGATTAGCTATAGCTTCAGAATAACCGATAGTATTAGTTCTTTGCTTATGGCTTATTAAATAAGCTAAGGCTACATCTAATTCACCAGCGTGGTTTGCATAGATGAAATAACCTTTCTTATTATCTAATTTCTTAACATTTTCCTTTCCTATCCATTTAACACCGACAATAATAGAAAATGTTTTTACCAAAAAATAGATGATAGCAAAAAAGAAATTAGATACGTGATCATAAAATCCACGTCTCTCAACAACTATTTTCTTTTTTCCTTTATAGGGATCGTATCTGATGTGTTTCTTACCGAAATCATCATTAATTTCATCGCTATAAAAGATTGTTTTATCCAAATCAGTCACGCTTCTTCTCCTTCCCATCATCGATGAGCTTATCGATAAGCTCATCCCATTGGGAATATACCTTATCAGCAGTGTACATCTCGGCCAATTCAGTAGATTTAATGATAGCTTCTGCTCTTTTGATAGGATTTTTGACTAATTCTTTTAATATAGAAGAGAATTCCAAATTGTTGTTGCCACGTAAAACTTTATCGAATAAAACGGGGTTGTATAAAGGCAAATCTCTAACCAAAATAGGAATATTTACATTAGAAGCTTCTAAGATAGTCATTGGGAAAAGTTCATCGTAAGACGGCATAAATAAAATATCCGCACAATTGTATATCGAATTCATTTCCTCATTAGGAATTATGCCTAAAAACTTCACATTGGGAGGAGGATTAGAAATCATCTTTTTCAATGATTTATAACCTTCTGTTATCTTTCCAAATGTAAAACCACCAACCCATACAAAAGTCATATCAGGATTATCTTCGGCTACAGCCAAAAAATCTCTTACTCCTTTTCTAGTTTGAGTCTGACCACATCCCATGACTACAAATGAGTTCTCAGGGATTCCATATTTCTTTCTAGAATTTAATTTTTCAGGGACAGACAAAGGGTAGAACTTTTTATTTGAAACAAAATTAGGAACTGAATGAACATGATACTTATCAAACCCAAGGTCGATCAACTTTTGAACATAATAAGGATTAACTGTCACTAAATCATGGGCTTTGCGGTAAAAGGACATTACGTATCTCTTAAAAATATTCAAAGCAAATTTAGGAAGTTTTATAGAGCCATCCAAGGTATCTGGAAGAAAATGAACCATCGCTATAGTTTTTTTCTTCTTTTTTAACTTTATGTAGAATTTAGGGTAAATAGCAGTAGCGATAACTAAATTAGACTTCTTGTAATTCTTGCATATAGAAACATTATATTTGTCTTTTCCTTGATCGTTGAGCAAAGTTATCAAAGATTGAGTTGCGGTATGAACTCCTTGACTCTCGACTTCCTTTTTCTTAGCAAGAATATCTATGTTTGTTTTATTTTCCATTTCGTTCACCAATAACATATTATAAAACATAAAACTAATATAGCAAAATAGCCATTTAAAACAAAAGCATCGTCTTTGATTAGACGATGCACAAAACAAAAACAAGCCTATCTTTGTTTATTTATAATTTTGGATTTTGTATCCTCTAAAAATTTAGGATCATCGAAGTAATCGACTCTCAAGGCTCTCTTAACTCTAGCCATTGTTGCACTAGCCTTGGCTCTAGCCTTGACAGATCCTTCCTTCAAAATCTCATAAACCTCATCGAGTCTTTCTTCATAATATTTTCTCTTTTCTCTTATTGGGGCAAGAATATTATTCAAGACAGCAAAGAGGAACTTCTTTACTACCACATCACCTAATCCACCTCTTTCATAATGAGCTTTCAATTCATCGAGATTCTTATATTGAGGTAAGAATTTGACGAAGTCTTCATCGCTAGCAAAAGCAGATAAATAAATAAAGACAGGATTATCCTTAGTATTACCAGGGTCAGAAACTTTGAGATGATTGGGATCGGTAAACATCGACATTACCTTTTTCTTCAAAGTAGCTTCTGAATCGGACAAATAAATACAATTACCTAAAGATTTACTCATCTTGGCTTTACCATCAGTGCCAGGCAATCTTTGACATACTGTATTCTCAGGGAGAATAATCTTGGGTTCAATAAGTGTAGGACCATACAAATGGTTAAATCTTCTAACAATTTCTCTACATTGCTCGATCATAGGTGATTGATCTTCACCAGCAGGAACCAATGTAGCATCAAAAGCTGCAATATCTCCGGCTTGAGAAATAGGATAAAAGAAGAAACCACAAGGCAAGCTTTCACCCATATCTTTTTGTTTGATTTCAGCCTTTAGTGTCGGATTTCTCTCCAAAGTAGCAACAGTGACAAAATCCATTAAATAAAAGGCCAATTCAGCCATTTCAGGAACCTGGGACTGAACAAAGATAGAAATCTTGTTAGGATCTAATCCGACAGAAAGATAATCCAAGGCAACTTCCAAAATATTGTCACGAATCTTGTCAGGATTTTCAATATTGTCAGTCAATGCTTGATTATCAGCGATGAAGACATACATCTCATCATAATCGCCTTTGTTTTGAAGCTCGACTCTTTGTCTTAAAGACCCTACATAATGACCGATATGAAGAGGACCGGTCGGTCTATCGCCGGTTAAAATAATTTTCTTTGGTGCCATATAAATCTCCTAAAATTTTATTTTTTCAAAATATCTATAATTCTATCTGCAACATTCTCTTTATTGAAGCCAAAGCTGTTTACTACATCTTTTGCAGGTGCTGAAAGTCCAAAACTATCAACACTCATAATGTTATCAGAAAATATACCTAATCCCCAAGATGAATCCATCTCGACTACTAATCTTTTGCTTCTATCAACACCTAAGACTTCATCCTTATACTCTTGAGACTGTGAAAGGAAAACTCTAGCTTCTGGTAAAGATACTACTCTTCCATCAATACCCCTTTCTAGCAACATCTTTTGGGCCTCGATGGCTAAGCTTACTTCTGAACCGCTAGCGATTATTGTATAGTCCAATTTTGAGTTTTCTTTACTTACAACATATCCACCCTTGTCGACTCCATCTCCATTAGTGCCAGCTAACAAAGGTACATTTTGCCTTGTAAGAACAATACATGTAGGATGGTCAGTAGAAAGCAATGCTTGTCTCCAACTTTCAGCACATTCATTAGAATCGGCAGGTCTATATACTCTAACATTAGGAATACTTCTCAAGCCTGACAATTGCTCGATAGGTTGATGAGTAGGACCATCTTCACCTACAGCGATAGAATCATGGGATAACAAGAAAATCTGTGGTAATTTTTGAAGAGCAGCCATTCTCAAAGCAGCTTTGAAGTAATCTATGAAAACCATAAACGATCCACCATAGGTTCTAAGTCCGCCGTGTAGCAACATACCGTTCAATATCGTCGCCATTCCAAACTCACGTATACCAAAACGCATTATCGTTCCTTTAGGGTTATCTGCAGTAAATATAGTTTCACCTTTAACATCCGTCTTAACTGAAGAAGCCACATCTCCGCTTCCGCCTATGAGATTAGGCAATTCTTGCTGAGCTAGAGAAAGGAGTACATTTGAAGTGTTTCTTGTAGCGTTTGACTCATTCTCAGGAAATGTAGGAAGTTGTTTGAAGATATATGGAGATACGTCATTACGAATAGTAGCCATTAAATAATTAGCTTCTTTAGGATTAGACAATTGATACTTAGCAAGAGCTTCTCCGTATTTTTCGTGTTCGATTCTTCCTCTTTCGATGAAAGTTTGTTTGAAAGTCATATAGACTTCGTCAGGAATCTCAAATGGTGGATAAGTCCACCCATAGCTATTCTTGGCAAACTCACCATCCTCAAGTCCTAACGGTGAACCATGAGTTTTATTGCTTCCTTGTTTTTGACTTCCAAAACCAATAATTGAATGAATCATAATCATCGTAGGTCGATCTTTTGCTGTCTTAGCAACATTGATAGCCTTGTCTATCGATTCAATGTCATTTCCATCTTTAACTTCTAAAGTATTCCAACCTAAAGCTTGGAATCTCTTGAAAACATCTTCATTCGATGCCAAGTCAGTAGGTCCATCCATGGTAGATCCATTTGCATCATAAAACAGAATTAACTTATTTAATTTTTGAATACCAGCATAAGCTATAGCTTCATCACTCACGCCTTCTTCTAAACATCCATCACCACAAATACAATAAGTATAATGTTCAAATATTCCATCACTGTTAGGATAGATTGCTCTCAAATGTCTTTCAGCTATTGCCATTCCAACAGCTTGACCGATTCCTTGTCCTAGTGGTCCAGAGGAGCAATCTATACCCGGTGTTCTTTCAACTTCAGGATGACCTGGAGTTTTAGAATTCAGTTGCCTAAATTGTTTCAAATCATCGATAGAAATATCATATCCAGCCAAATGAAGTGTGGCATATAAGGCCATACATGAATGACCGGCTGATAATACTAATCTATCTCTTTTAATCCATTTCGGATCTTTAGGATCGGCGACCAAATGACGAGAATAAAGAACATAAAGAAGTGGTGCCATATCCAAAGCCATTCCTGGATGACCACTCTTCGCTTTATTGATACTGTCGATAACTAAGGCACGTATAGCACTGACACAGAGGTTGTCGTATTTCATATTATTCCCCTTTCAGAACAATTTCTTATATATTATAAGTTAAAAGCCTTCGCCTGGAGTAGGTGTCCATTTCAAAAGATAATCCTCTCCCTTCAAAGTTTCTTTATCGGACAAACCTTCAAAGCCTCTTTGTCTTTGACATTCACCTAGGACCAAGCTGACCGAGTCAGCCAAATTCAAGCTTCTAGCATTTGGAATCATCGGAATTCTGGCACACCATTCGAGATTTTCTCTCAAAATTGTTTTAGGAATACCAGTAGATTCTCTACCGAACATCAATACTACCGATTGATCCTTTTCTGTTTTGTAGTCAAAGGAAGCATAGTTTTTCATTCCATAACGGGTAACATAAATAATCTTAGAATTTTGATGAGCTTTTTTGAACTCTTCATAATTAGGATAAAGACTCATCCTAGTTGTATAGTCGAGTTTAGCTCTTTCCAAAGTCTTCTGCCTCAAATCGACAGGTGTATAACCGATGATGGACAACGAAGCATTTAAACACATGCATGTTCTAATTATATTTCCGACATTTCCAGGATTCTCAGGCTCATATAGACAAACTTCAATCATTTTTTCATCCTCCCAAAATAATAGGATAGCAAAAATATTTGAAGATAATTAATATAGAATTCTCGCTTCTATGGTTTTCTTCAATAAATTGTCAACAGTTCTCCCCTTAAAAGGCGTATGCAAGAAATCTTCAATCGAATTCGATTTGAATCTAATCTTGTTCCCATTATCTATCGATAGATGTTTATCATCTACTTTATCGAATTTCAAATCCCAACGTATGTCTTTTTCCTTAAAGGTAACCTTATGTCCCGTGATTAAAGCCATAAGACAATCCCAATACATTCCAGGTCTCTTATACCTTTCTAAATCAATGCCTAAAGGATTGACTCTAAACACCTTTATAGAACCTTTTTCATATCCGTCCCAAAAGCTAGGATTAGTCAAAACAAAATCAAATAATGTTTTTGGAATATAATTCTTCCACACCATATATAAATTATATTCATCCTCTTCTATAAAATTTAAGATGTTATCATATGAGTCACTTTTAAAATCCAATTTATTTATTAGATTCATTTTATATTTTTGATAGCTGAAAGGATATTCATATTTCGATGTGGGCTTATACTTGTTTAATGCTGAATCAATCTCATTCATATGTATTTTGTTCATATGAAAAGAGAAGATAAAAAAGAACAATGTCCTAAATCCATCCATAGAATAACTTTCTTCCATGGATGATTTAAATAAAGATTCATCTATGAATATTTTGTCGCTTTCTTCTTGATTCAATTCCAATAGCTCCACCAATTTATTTTTATATTTATCTCTTAAGAATGAATAACCATAATCATTATTTATTAAATCACTATTAATTATTCCTTCTAATCCCAACCCATCAAACCATCTGACAAACTCATCATAAATATAATGAAGAGATGAATGTATTTCCATAGGATGCGGATTTACTAAATTCATGTTTTGAATTTTAGCTAATCCTTCTTCATCATTAATAAGACACTTTTTTAAATAATAAACTAAACCTCTATAGTAACTAACAGCTTCCATAATAAAAACCTCCTATCAAATAGGAGGTCTCAAGTCAAAAATTAAATAGTGAATTCTAATTATTTTCTGCTGATAGGCTTGGATTTCTCAACTAAGAAATCATACAAATCCTTGTCATCCTTAACATATGGAGTCAAAGTATCTAAGCTTAGCTTTTGATAATCGTTAAACCATTGAATCTCTTCGTCAGACAAGATGGATGTATCGATGTTTTCCCCATCCAAAGGACAATAAGTAATCCATTCGAATCCATTGAATAATCCATCAGGTGTTTCAAACTTTCTAATGGTCAACAATTCGGATTCGATTCTGATTCCATATTTTCCACCCTTATAAACACCAGGTTCATCAGATTGAATTTGACCGGGAAGAAGCATATGAGAATCATCTCTTTCAGGTACAACACGATAACGGAAACCATTAGGTCCTTCATGTACACCTAACATGTAACCTACACCATGTCCGGTACCGCATTTGTAATCCATGCCTCTCTTCCACATGTTTTCTCTAGCTTTGATGTCCAAAGCAGTTCCAGCACATCCTTGCAAGAAGATGGTATTAGCTAAATCCAAAACCGATTTAGCAGTCAAAGTATAATCAATTCTATATTCAGCTGAAGATTCACCAAGACAGAAAGTTCTGGTTATATCAGTAGTTCCACCATAATATTGACCACCAGAATCAATCAAAAGAATAGGATCTATTCCTTCTCCATCGACTATGGAACTATCCTCTTTTGTAGGGGAATAATGCATCATAGCTGCATGTCCTCTAAAAGCGGCAATGGTAGTAAATGATAACTCATAGCATCTAGGATTCTCAAATCTATAAGAATCGACTAAAGAAGCTATCTCATATTCGGAATATTTCTCATGGTTTTCTTTGATATGTTTAGTTACCCAGTACCAAATCTTTAAAACAGCTAATCCATCTAACTCATGGATTTCTTTAGTGTTTTGAATTTCAATATCACCTTTAATTGATTTTTGAAGTTGGGAAGGGTTGCTAGCTAATAAGAAACCTTTTTTGAAATAAGAAACAACTTTCTCATTAGTGCGTCTTGGATCCAACAAGACATATTTATCTTCTATCGTTTTTAAGAAACCCCAAACTTCATCATAATCATATATTTCAGTGTTTGATAAAACTTCTGGTGTGTTTTGTGCATGAATGAACAATTTAACATCACCATCTACACCGATATACATATAGCCTAAGAATACAGGAGTGCATTCAATGTCATCAGCACGCCATCCAGTCAAATACGCGATATCATCGAGAGAAGAAATCAATGTTCCTTCAACACCTTGCTTTTTCAAAGAAGCAATGACAGCATCAATTCTTTGCTCATATGTAGTGCTCAATAACTTTTGTTCGACTTTCCAAATCTTAGAGAAAGGAAGTTCTTCCTTAGGAAGAATCAAATCCCTATAAGATTTATCAATTATTTCACCTGCACCAACGCCTTTATAAAGTTTGAAGTCAGTATAGCTAACATTTGCAAAATCCATAGCTAGAGGATAAAGATGGTTAGTCTTTATGAATTCAAATATTGAAGGAACATTGAAGTCACCCATTCTGACCAATTCAGTATTTGTGCCTTTCAATTCATCCATAGCTTCTATCCAATAACGTCCATCGGTATAGATGTAAGCATGATCTTGAGTCACCAATAAAGTTCCATCGCTTCCTTTAAAAGAACAAAGCGACATTCTTTCTAAGGAATAACGAGGTGCGACATATTCACTTTGATGAGGATCAGTCACAGGAACAACATAAGCCTTGATTCCATCCTTCTTCATCTGAGCTTGGAGTTTAGCCAAGTTATCATCATAAATATTATTCATCATTAATTCTCCTTTTATCTATCAAATTTTAATAGGCTCTATCGAACAAAACGACATACTTAGCAGGCTTGCCACATACGACACATTTATCATCGATAGGAGTTTGATCAAAAGGCATACAACGAGATGAGGCATTGTAATCAGCCTTAACCTTATCTTCGCACTCTCTATCACCACACCACATAACTTTGGCATAACCTTTTCCATGAGTGACGATTTCACCCAAAGTTTGATAATCTTTAGTTTCAACAATATGAGAGTTAAGATAATCCAAAGCCTTGTTGTACATAGTCTCATGGATATCCTTAAGTTCTCCTTCAATCATCGAAGGAATATCGTCGATCTTCAAAGTTTTCTTCACACCATCGACTCTTCTAGTGAGAACCACATTCCCTTCAGCCAAATCTCTGGGACCGACTTCAATTCTCACAGGCACACCTTTCATCTCGTATTGGCTAAACTTCCATCCAGGAGACTTCTTGGAGAAATCACATTTAGCTCTAATACCCTTAGCGAGTAATTTTTGTAACAACTCTTCACTAGCTTTAGCAACATTTTCGTCCTTATCAGCCTTAATAGGAATAATCATGACTTGAACAGGAGCTACATAAGGAGGCAAAACTAATCCATTATCATCACCATGAACCATGATGACAGCACCGATCAAACGGGTTGAAACACCCCATGAAGTTTGCCAAGGTATCTTTTGAGTGTTGTCTGAATCCAAGAACTTAATTCCAAAATGTTCACAGAATCCTTGTCCGAAGAAATGTGAAGTTCCAGATTGAAGAGCTTGACCATCCTTCATCAAAGCTTCAATTGTATAAGTAGCAACTGCACCGGCAAACTTTTCTTTTTCTGTCTTCTTTCCTGTGACAAAAGGAATAGCGAGAACTTCTCTTCCTAATCTCTCATATAATTTCAACTGACCGATAGTCTCATCTAAGGCTTCTTTTTCTGTAGCATGAAGAGTGTGACCTTCTTGCCACAAGAATTCAGATCCACGTAAGAAAGGTCTAGTCGTTTTCTCCCAACGAACAACTGAGCACCATTGGTTATTCTTTACAGGAAGATCTCTAAAACTATGAACTATGTCCTTGAAGTAATCACAGAAAAGGACTTCTGAAGTAGGACGTACATAAAGCTTTTCAGCCAATTCCTTCTCTCCACCAATCGTGACGACAGCACATTCAGGAGCAAATCCTTGAACGTGTTCCTTTTCTTCATTCAAAAGAGATTCAGGTATTAAACAAGGCAAATAAACATCTTCGTGCCCTGTTTCCTTAATCTTCTTATCGAACCAGCTTTGAATGTTTTCCCAAATAGCGTAGCCATAAGGACGATATACGATGAATCCTTTAGCTCTAGCATAATCCATCAATTCAGATTTTAAACATATGTCGGTGTACCACTGACCGAAATCATCTTCTTGTCTTGTTATAGCGTCGTTTTTCTTTTGATTTTGTTCCATAGATATCTATCTCCTTGATCTTCCGTCTTTTTATATACGGCTATTTATTTTATCAACATATTTCTTATTAGGATATGGTTGAATATAAGAATTAAACTCTTTCATCTCTTCTTCTGTTGGGATTTCTAATCTTGAAGAAGAATTCTCAAGTTCTAAACAAGTAACTTGGTTAACTGGCCTTGTACATACCAACTGCATCTCTTCCAATGTCTTCAATCCGTATACCAACACTTCTTTATTATATTGTTCAAGGAATCTTATCATAGAGTAGAATTTAATTCTCTCTTCATTAACTGATGGAATTCCTAATTCAGGTTTAGCTTCTATAACATATCCATCCAATAAAGATAAAGTTTCTATTGTTATGCTAGGGATACTTGTGCTTCTAAAGAACAACATGACAGACACTCCAACTTTGTTGGCCTTCTTTATTCTTTCTATAAACTTCATAGTATTGGTATGACTTGAAAAGTTGTATAGAAGTGCAACAGTCAATTTGAATTCTTTCGGTGGTTTTTTAGTGAAGTAATCCAAGGCTTGACCGAATACCATACCATCAATTGGAAGAACCAGTCTCGTGTCAGGATTCTTTTTATCTAACAAAGGCCTTATATCACCAACAATCTTTTCCATAGCCTCATCGAAATGATTGCTATCAGCACATTCGTAGAAGAACTCATTGATATTTAAGTTTTCTTCGCCATACACTTCCATATTTACTAGATATGTATCAGTATTTGATCCATCAGTTTTAAAGAATGGTGTGAATGATATTCTCCAAGTTTTATTCTTAAGCACTCTATAAATAGGAGCAGATAGATTATATTTTTTTAAAATGCTAGCCTTGTTTTTTGAATTCTTGAAATTATCTTTACTTTCTCCACTGACACTAGCAGCCTTAGCTTCATCGACATATCTCTTCAACGCCTTGATCGGCTCTTTTTCTTTTCTCGCCGTGACACCTATTAATAGTATTACTTCTCCTTTAAGAGAATTAATTCCTAGAAAACCTTCACAAATATCCATGATTTCATCACCAAGTTTTCTAATATCGTCAGATGTTTTTTCATTCAAATCGATAATCATAAACGACTCATCATCTATTTTGACAACATATCTATTCTTTTTCAAATGAATACAAACTTTATCAATCATTCGATAAAGAATAGGTGTTATATAGTCCAAGCCTTTGTCATCATGAGCGGATTTAAGACTAACACAATAAAAAGCTGCCTGTTTTTTCTCGGATAATATTCCTCTAAAATTCATCAAATAATCTTCATAATCTAGATACCCTCTATCTTTCTTAGGCATTTCTTTATTTCCGTTTTCAGTCAAATTAGGAAGAGTATAAGCACTGAAATGCACTAACTTATTCTTAGAATTTACATTTGTGACTACTAATAAATTTTTATGTTTCTTCTTTTTTTTGTCTTTGCTATAGACTGCTTCTGCTAACAAATAACTACCGACAGGTTTCTTCTCCTCTACAACATCCGAAAGAAAGGCTTGAACATTTCTTCTATCCTTAGGTCCATATGTCGATAAATAATCCTCATATGTAATGCTTCTAGCCTCTTGATAATTCTTAGAGTCAGCCAAATATACTGTTCTAGCATTGAAATCAAGTCTAGCCATTCTGACATTCATGTCTTGATTCTTTAAAAATTTCTTTGTGACATTAGTCTTATACATATAAATACATACGAATAAGCCAACTATTAATACACAAAAAGCTAAGACGGATATCAAAACTATAAACCATACTTGGCCAAGGATACCCCTACTATCCACTAAATCTGCAAATATATTAAATAGATACATATATATCATCTTCCCGTACTTTAGAATTATACAATATGAAAGAAATAAAAGTTCTTTAATAGCGACTTAGAAAGTAGGTAAATAAGACAACTACTATTAAGAAATTATTAATTTTTAAAAATAGCACTTGTTTTTTTCTAAAATCTTAGTAGAATATAGAGGCTTTAGAAAGCTTTTGTTTTTTGGCCTGTTGGTGAAGCGGTCTAACACAACGCCCTTTCACGGCGCCATTCATGGGTTCGAACCCCGTACAGGTCACCACTAGAAATAAATCACTGATTCAAGAAAAACTTGAATCAGTTTTTTGTTTCGTTGTGCTTATGATCATATTTTCATAAATAAAAAGTCTACTTTTCAAGATTTATTTTCTTAAAAAGGAGATTGTTTTTTAATGGCGTTAATAACTAAATATATTTAAGTTGCTAGCTTAAATAATGGTCTAAAACAAATCATTATTTCTTTATCAAAATAAGGAAATGCTTAATTATGATGTAACATGCGTTTGGCGGAATGCTTTTAATTGAAGCAATTTTTAATTAAAATAAGTAGAGTTTTCGCAAATAGTATATAAAAAATGCGAAAATTATTGATTTATAATCGCAAAAACTATATGATAATTGCGAAAGGAGGCACAATATGACTTCAATTCAAAGTATGATAATGGATAAAATAAATGTGCACAATTTAAAAGCTTTTTCATCCAGTGATTTTCTCGATCTAGGTAATTACAAAGCTGTTAGTAAAGCTTTGGAGAAATTGGAAGACGAGGGGAAAACATTAAGAGCTAAGCGTGGGATTTACTATCTTAGAAACAACAATAATATTTTTAAAATCAATGAACCTCCAGATATTTATGAAGTAGCTAAGGCTATAGCTAGGCAATACAATTGGAATATTGTACCTTCAGGGAACTTCTCTTTAAATTTAGTTGGCCTTTCTACCCAAGTTCCAAGTAAATATATCTTTATCTCTAGTGGTCCATATAATAAATATAAAATAGATAATATAGAGCTAATCTTTAAGCATTCAACCTCTAAAGAGGTCTCTTCTCTGCCCTTAAATATTTTGATTGCTATTCAGGCAATAAAATCTATAGGCAAAGAAAAAATAAGTGATCACGATATGGATAAAATTATTTCGTTTTTGAGTAATGATGAGAAACTGATGATTTTAACTAACCAAATCAAAATAACTTCTTGGATTTATGAAAAGCTAAGAATTGCAATAAAAAGAGCTTAAAAATGTATTCAATAGCTAAACTATCACCAAAAGAGAGAAATCTTCTATTTTCAAAATTTGCTTTAGAGAGAGGCATTAATATTTCAATTGTGGAGAAGGACTTCTAGGTTACTTTGATGTTGGATTACCTTTTCCACAAGTCTAGTTATAGAGACTTCTTCATTTTTAAAGGAGGAACTAGTCTTTCAAAATGCTTTAATATCATCAATAGGTTTTCCGAAGATATTGATTTAATCCTTAAATGGAACATATTGACTGATGATGATCCCAATAAAGTTAGAAGTAAAAATCAGCAGGATAAATACAACAAAAATATAAATATTAAAGCACAAGAGTTTATAAGAGATAAATTAAAGCCAGAAATGGTCAAAGATTTTAGAGCAATATTGGGTTTAGAACCAGATATTTATATAGAAGAGGATGAACCTCAAGTATTGAATTTTAATTATCCAAGAATCAGATCCAATAGTATGTCTGGGCTTTTACATTCCATAAGATTAGAGATTGGTCCATTGGCCGCTTTATCACCAACTGAAGATGTTGAGATTTCACCAATGATTGCAAGACTCCAAGTCCCTAATTTAAATATTCCTTCTACCATAATTAAAACTGTATCACCAGAGAGAACTTTTTAGGAGAAGGTCTTAATATTAAATCAGGAAGCCCATAGAAGTGACGAAAAAGATGTGCCCGCTAGATATTCAAGGCATTATTATGATGTCTATAAAATAAGTCTTACTAAATATAAAGAAAAAGCATACAAAGATATTGATCTCTTAAATAATGTTAGAGAATTTAAAAAGAAATTCTATCCATCATCATGGGCAGGCTATGATTTGGCTAAACCAGGAACGTTTCAATTAATCCCCTCCAAGAAACATATTAATGAATTAACAAAAGATTATTTATCAATGCAAGAAATGATAAATGATAAGACCCACATTAATTTTAAGGAGCTTCTTGAAAATATTAAAAGTATAGAAGAAGAAATTAATAATCTAAAGTAAATTAGCACTTACAAATTTAAAGTGCCAATCGTATAATACTTTCAAAGATGGAAAGCCAAAAAGCCTAGTAAAAAAGTTCGGATTTCCAACCTCTTGCCCATCTTTCTCAAGCTGACGCAAAATGACGTCAATTTGATTTTCCATCAAAAATATCATTTGGCATTGCTCCATAAACAATCACTTTTGATGATGATATCTTTTCAAGCATTATTTTTAAAAATGTTCCTAGTCGATATGTTCCTTCTATGCAGCTCATCATATGTATGGTCATATTTCCTGCGTTCAATCGATTCATGTAGAGACTATCGCATTAACAAATCACATATAATTTCATTAAGAAATTAATATATCGTTTTATGATTACTTTAAGAACAAACTATGTATAATAAATCCAAGGATTTGATTTATATGAAAATAATCATTGTGGAAGACGAGCTTATATGGCAAGAGAAATTGAGAGAATATCTACTTAAGTTTTCTTTAGAATCAAAGATTGAGTTTAAGATTTCAATATACAATGATGGGGATAGTTTCCTCAAAGATTATAAAAACGATGCTGATTTGATATTCATGGATATCGAGTTAGGTAAAAATAAAATAAATGGAATGGAAGTTAGTAAAAAATTGAGAGAGTTCGACAATAATGTTCTTCTCATTTTTGTCACCAATATGTCTCAATTTGCTGTTGAAGGTTATGAAGTCGATGCAATAGACTTCATAGTCAAACCATTGAATTATTATTCATTTAAGATGAAAATAGAAAAGGCTTGTAGGATTATTGGAAAAGAAGCATCTTCGAAGAACAAGATGATATCTGTTGAAAATGGAACCAAGAATATAATGTCGAGTGAAGTCTTATATATCGAAGTCAGAAATCACAATCTCTTCTATCACACAAAAAGTGAAGAATACAAAGTAAGATCGACAATGAAAGAAGCTTCAAAGCTTTTAGAGGGATTACCTTTCTCCAAATGCAATAATTGTTACCTAGTAAACTTGAGTTATGTTAAAGAAATTGCTAAGGAAGATGTAATACTTAATAACGGCATTGCTTTAAAGATGCCTAGAACTAGAAGGAAGGAATTTATAGAAGACTTGGGCAACTATCTATCTGGAGCAAATAAGTAATATGTTCTTCGGCACTATAAACATAATAAATTTGCAATTAGTAATGGAAACTTTCATCGCTTCTATTCTCTTTGCACTTCCTGTTTTCAATAAAAGAAAGTATTTTGTTGCCTATGCAATCATCTTTGGATTGATAGGATGTACAATCGGTTATTTCTTTCCTGTTCTATATTATGTTGACAATATTCCTTTAACAATCTTCTATTGGTCTTTCATGTATATATTTTTAATGGTTTTATCATTTGGATACAGCCTTATTTGTTTTAAGATGAAACCATTGAATGCAGTTCTCATATCTGTAGCTTCATATTTGATTCATCACATTAATAACATAGGTGCTGATACGATCAATCAAGCTATTTCTATTTATGGAAACCTAAATGAAACAGCATATGAAATATTGAAATGGTCAATATGTATCATCGTTTTGCTCATCGTATATTTCCTATTCTTCCTCTACTATTTCAAAGAAAAGAAAGAAAATCTATCTTTAATCTACGATAGCAAACAAATCACTTTCTTTTCGACAGTTGTCGTATCTTGCACGATTATAATCTCCTCATCCTTTAGAATAATTTATTTTCAAAATGATATCAAATCATTATTCTTAGTAAGCTGCATTTCTAATCTAGCAACTTGCATCATCTTGGCTTTTTTCTTCTTTTCAATTCTAAGGAACAATAAAATTCTGCACGAATTAGAGATTGAGAAAAGATTATTCGACGAAAGTAAAAAACAATATGAATTGTCAAAAGAGAACATTGATTCCTTAAATATAAAATTTCATGATTTAAAATATAGAGTCCAAATGCTATCACAAAATCAAAAGATTGAAGAATCGGATTTGAAAGACATATATCAAGGATTAGACGTTTATGAATCAGTAGTCAAAACAGGTAACAAACCTTTAGATGTAGTACTAACTGAATATTCACTCCGTTGTGAAAACAATGATATCCATTTTACTTCGATAGCCGATGGAAAGGCATTGAATTTCATGTCTCCATACGATATTTATTCCCTTTTTGGAAATGCTATCACAAATGCTATCGAAGCAGTAACAAAGATTGAAGACAAAGAGAAGAGAAACATATCTTTGGTTATGAAGAAAAAAGGAAATATATTGACCATAGAATTAGAGAACTATTATTTAGCCAATACTATTAAGTCTAGTAACGGAGTATTCAAAACATCTAAAAATGATGATTTTAACCATGGGTACGGAATAAAAAGTATGGAAAACATAGTTAAAAAATATGAAGGATCAATCGACATTTGGCCTGATGGTGAGATATTCCATCTAACCATAACATTCATAACTTCGATGTAAAATCACGCCTATTTCAAAACAAATCACGCCCTTTTGTTGTGAAAGGGCTTTTCCTATTGTAAAATTAGGCCATACCCGTGTGAAAGGGTATTCACACTGAATAAAAATTCAGTTGGACAACCATCAGGAGGTAAAAATGTCCAAAAAGAAAAAGATGTCGAATGGAAAGTTCCTAGGAATCTGGGTGCCTTTCCTCGTATTATCAGGTGCTGCCATCATCACCGTCGAATGTGTAGCTCCTAGCTATGCCACTATCTTAGACACATACGCTGCTAGAATTTGGTCACCGTTAGGAAAAGGAGAAATGATCAAGACTCCTGCTAAAGGAAGTGAGAACTGGGACAGCAATTATTACAAGCAATCTTTCGCTAAAGGTGAAAAAGGTGAAGGAAGCAAAGAAGCTAATCAAAATGCCGAATCCGTAGTTCAAAGAATTGCTGAAGAAGGAATGGTCCTTCTAAAGAACAAGGACAACTCCTTGCCTGTATCCACTTCTAACAAAATTGCCTTGTTAGGAAGAGGTGGAGTAGATCCTGTTTATGGAGGTAGCGGTTCTGGAAACGTCGATACCACTACATGTGCTACTCCTCGCTCCGGTCTTGAAAAAGCCGGATTCACACTCGATGAAGGAGTGTACAATTATTTTGCAGGTCAAGTCGGTAACTATGCAAGACAAAACATCGTCATGGATAACTATAATGGTTCAACATTCTTCATCGGAGAAGTTGATCCTGCCGATTATAATGACGGAAGCAAATTCACTATTGACGCCAATGAAACTGCTGTTGTTTTCATTTCACGCTGTGGTGGTGAAGGTCTCGACCTCTCCACAAATTTAAAGAGAGATGCCCAAACAACCGCTAGCCAAACTGTCTTAAATGGTAGTGATGCAAAGGCTACAAACGCCAAAAAAGAAGTCAATAACTATGTTGATGGTCAACACGAACTCGAACTTTCTTTCGAAGAGAAAGGAATGCTTGATTTCGCTAAGAGAAATTACAGCAAAGTCGTCGTTGTATTGAACGAATCCACAACAATGGAAGTCGGTGATCTCAAGGATGATGATGATATCGATGGAATTATTTGGGCTGGAAGCCCTGGATCTACCGGATTCAACGCTTTAGGAGAAATCCTTGCCGGTACAGTCAATCCTAGTGGAAAAACACCTGATCTTTACTCCAGAGACTTCACCAAGGATCCTACTTTCCAAAACTTTGCTATAAATGGAGAGAACACCTACACTGGAGTCACTGAGATTTCAGCCGGTGTCAACGGCTCCAAAAATGCTCATTTTGTCGAATACGAAGAAGGAATCTATGTCGGATATAGATATTATGAGACACGTTTCGGATCAGATGAGGCATCCTATAATGCAAATGTCGCATATCCTTTCGGTTATGGATTGAGCTACACTACATTCTCTAAGGAATTGGTGAGCAGCGAAGTAACCAACAATGATGTAACTATGACCGTCAAGGTTACCAACACTGGTAATGTTGCTGGAAAAGAAGTTGTACAACTTTACTACACCGCTCCTTATATCAATGGAAGCATCGAGAAATCATCTACTGTCTTAGGTGACTTTACCAAGACTAAGATGTTAAATCCTGGTGAATCAGAAACTGTTTCCATCACTATCGCTAAAGAAGATATGGCTAGCTATGACTACAATGACAAGGACAACGATAAGTTCAAAGGTTACGAACTCGAAAAAGGTACTTATTATGTCCAAATCAAAGATGATAGCCATACTGTTTCCAAAGATAGCAAAGGAAAAGAATTATCAGTAAATTTCACTATCAACGATACAATTCATCTTTCCAAAAAGAGCGATGACCAAGAAGACATCACCAACAAGTTCGATAATGTTTCCGATATGTTCAAATCGACCAAAACAGATGGCTATGGATTCTTGATGTCTAGATCAAACTTTGAAACAACCTTCCCAACCAAAGCTACTGCAGCTGACACAAAAGCTGATTCTATCACTATCGATGGAAAGACCGTTGCTGATGGACTCAAACCTTATCAGAACGTAAACAATGATGAAGATGTCCAACCTACAGTTGGTGCCAAAAATGGCTTAAAGCTCATCGACTTAAGAGGTCTAGACTATGATGATGAGGCATACTCCAAGATTCTCGATCAATTAACCGACGATGACTACGACAATGCTGGTAAATATTTAGTCAATGGTGCTTACAACACACCTAAAATGGAATCCATCGACAAGCCTGCAACAGAAGACCATGATGGACCTCAAGGATTCTCATCATTGATGGGTAAATACAAATACGCTACAGCTTATATGTCTGAGCCTCTCTTAGCTTCAACCTTCAATAAAGATTTAGCTAAGGAAATGGGAACTGCCATCGGTGAAGAAGCCTTGGCTATGAATCCTACCTTCTCTGGATGGTACGGACCTGCTATGAACACCCATAGATCTCCTTTTGCCGGACGTAACTTCGAATACTATTCTGAAGATGGTGTTCTCGCTGGAAAGATTGCTGCCAATGTCGTGAGTGGTGCTGCTGATAAAGGTCTTTATGCCTACATCAAGCACTTTGCTTTGAATGATCAAGAGACATTCAGAACTGAAGCTTTATGTACATGGGCTGATGAGCAAACAATCAGAGAAATCTACTTGAAGCCTTTTGAAATAGTCGTCAAAGAAGCTAAGACTACTATCGACTACATCTCAGACGAGAATGGAACACATTCACAAAAGGAAATGAATGCTTGTACAGCCGTTATGTCTTCCTTCAACAGAATCGGAACTACTTGGTCAGGTGGAAACAAAGCCCTTATGACAGACGTACTCAGAGGCGAGTGGGGATTTAAAGGATTCGCTATATCTGATTTCAACTTGTATGATTATATGAACACCGATCAAGGTATGAGAGCCGGAACCGATATGCAGTTAACTTGGTTAGCTAGCGATACAATGCCATTCGGAAGACCTAACTATTCCGATACAAAGAGTGGAACTGCTCGTCAGGCTATCAGAACTGCTTATCACAACGTCTTCTATACAATCGCTAACTCCAGTGCTATGCAAGGAATCGCTCCTGGAACCATCATCACTTATAAGCCCAGTGGATGGAGAGTAGCATTCTGGATCTTAGACGCTGTACTTGGAACATTCTTAGTTTGTGGAACTGCTTGGGTTGTCTACAGAACCTTCAAATTCAATTCAAAGCCTAAGAGCGAAGAATCAACTCAAAACTAATTCATAGATATGAAAATAAGGTTTGGTTAAATCCAAACCTTATTTTTTTATTTAATAATTTCTATTAATATTAGCTGAAGACGATTTATACGAAATTATTATCGATATCTTCACCAAGTTGCTAAAAGTACTGGACGAAGCTATATTTATGGCGACTTAAAAACAGCTCAAAATCTTGTAAATAAATTTTCTGGAAAGGGAGTTTTTGTAAAAGAAAATATGGAATCAGTAGTGACTAATAAAATTATTGGGATATACAAAGATAATAATGGAAATAGCTATGAGTCTAATGTTATTATTATTGTGACAAGTAAAACAGGCTCACATATTTATCCAGGATTTCCTATCAAGATTGATGGAGGTAAGAAAAATGATTAAAAATATAGATGAATTATGGAATATTTTTATTAAAAAGCAAGACACTGTTTTTAAGATAACTACTAAGGAAAATATTGTGTTTATTGTCACAGTCTATACTTGGTTTGAAGTTGATAATGATGCTCCTGAAGCAAATTCAGATAGTTTAGATTTCTATCAAAATGTTTGCTTTTTAGTAAAAAAAGTTCTTTCTTCAAATTTAATTGATTCAGTTATAAAAGAAGGAGCTTATATAACATATAGTCAATTTGATTTTCCATCAAAAATAGAAATTTACAAATAATCAAATATTTAAATGCAAAATGTCGCTTGTCATTTATATATCCATGATAGGCAACTTTTTAATTAGAATATAAAATTTGTTAGTTTGAGTATTATAACAATTAAAAGTTGGATACTTAAAAATACGATAAAAAGGTTTTAATTTCGAACCTCCTGCCCGAAAAAAATCAACATATTTATAATCAGTTTGTAATGCATATATTTTATCTTCGCATCTAATACTGATTTTTTGAATTGATAAATTTTTGAAAATGAATTCATCGTCGGAGACGATGAACTATCCAAGCATTCTTATTCCTGCAGATGTACTCCCAAACCAAAAAGGCCGGAAACAGGAAGACTCAATGACTGGGCACTTGGCTACGACAAAGACAAACATACCATGACCTGAATGCTGAAACACACAAGAGCCGTATATGCCAACTGCAAGTCAGGAATATCCGGAGTCACATATAACAAGAAAAGAAAACGCTGGGAGGCTTATATCACCTTCCAGCAAGTCGATCATTATTTCGAATCATACAAAACAAAACAAGGAGCTATAGAAGCAAGAATAGAAGGAGAGAAAAAATACTTTGCTCCGTATATCAACGAAGAGAAGAACAGAAAAGAATAAAAACTATTTTATATTCTCCATCAGCTGGTCTTTCCACTTGCTGACGTAGTTTTCAAAAATCTCCCATGTAATGAGTCCTTTACCAATTGAAACACCAAGATATTTACAAGGAAGCAAATCGTATATTTCTTTAGGGAAGAAACGCTCGAAATCCTTATAGGTGAGGAGACCGTATTTTTTAATGTCTGATTGCATTTTCTCCTTATCGAAGGCAAGAGTCTTCGGATCATAGTCAAAGATATTGAAGAGACCGTCTAAGCCTCCTTCTAAGGCAAGCATATTATCTGCAATTAAATTCAAGTGTTTAGCCGTAGCTGGGGCAGCTGGCTTTACTACAATTGTTTCACAATCAAAACTAAGCAGTTCAACTTCTGATATTTTCAAATTTTTATCAATGCTTACAAATTTATGGCCGATGTATTTATCACAATCACTTGGGTGTAAATAAACATAGCGGTTCAAAGTGAGATCGAAGTAACCATGTTCTTCAAGGAAATCAGTTTGAACTCCATCAGAAAATACGAGATGCACAACACAACATAATCTTCCTTTTTCTTTCTGATGATCGTTTCCGATAACTAAATTCGGTTCTATTTTTCCGGTTTCATGATTAAAGGACATTACCATATCGCCAGTTTTAATTAAACCTGCTTCCTTATAACTTCCATCAGCCATAAGCACCAAAGAAGTTGACAAAAGACAAGCATTTTCATTAATGACATAAAATTCAAAAGTGTATGTGTTACCATTTGCGCTATCACTAACAACACATTTAAGATTAACCTCATCTGGACTGCCATAATCACTATTAGCAGCGGCACCACCCGCCAGTTTGATGCTTATAGTACTTGTTGTTATATCAGAAAAAGAAATGCTATCAACTTTGTTACCTTTCTCATCAATAAGATATTGCTTATCTTTGGTTGCTCCTCCTGCCTTATACTCCATAGTCCAAACACAAGATGCCATTTTGCTACCCGCGGGTTTTGCCTCCAAAGTAAAGCTATAAGTTCCATCTTTAAAATCATCTTTTGGCTGTTTATTATCGTTGCTTGTAATAGACATTAAACTCGAATCCAAAAGCACTTTTTCCACTGATGGTTCAACAACTTCAATTGGATATTCGCCAATAACGTCACCACATGTAACTTTAATCGAGCAAAGGCCTGTAGATAATCCTTTAACTAAACCATTCTTATCTACGGAAGCCACGCCTGAATCAGTACTACTCCAAACGTAATTCTTTTCATATGATTTTTCGATATCTTCAATTGTCGCTTGAAGTTGTAAAACGCTTCCTACATCAATTTTTCCTGAGCTGCCACTAATGCTAATTTTCTGAACGTCAAATTCATTTTTTCCATTCTTATTATTTGAAATTGTTAAATTGCTATTGGTAGCTCCAATAAATGCGCACTTTGAAGAAAATGGAACAATTGTATTTCTAGAATATCGTTTAGTTCCATCAAATATTTGATAAATATTATTTACAGGTTCAATCTTATAAGATACTGGATTATTATCAAAAAATAAGATAGCTTGTGCATCCGAAATAGTTGAACGAACCAAGTCATTTGTTTCTATTTGTATTGAAGGTGAAAACGGATTTACATCAAACGCATTCATTCCAACAAAAATACGATATTTTTTTGAATAAAGTATCGGTACAATATTTAATTTCTCAGTCAAAGAAAGATAGTTTTTTATTGTCCATGGTTTTGTTAAATTGCTATTCGGTCCTTGCTCCCAAGGTTCGAAAACTGTGAGTCCATTAGCATTTTTAGAAATGATTCTATTCTCGGAATCACAATAAATATATCCAGCTAAAGAAGTACAATCTATTTTTCCGTTAGATTCAACTTGAATAAATGCACCTTCTTTTAACGGATAGGATAATCGACCAGGATTACCAATCCCCTGACCATTGCCAATTGATCCATCATAAAAAGAGGAATAAGCAATGATTTCACTACCTTGAACACTCACATTTTCGCCAATTTTCAACTTGGAGCCAGTTAAAAATTTTAGTCGTTGTTTTGTACAATCGAACTTTGCTTCTAATTGACCAGGTAAACTTTCAAGTTCAATATCGTGATGATAAGAGACCGGAAAGAAAGCATTAGCAGTACTCAGAGGAAGTGGTTGATTTCGAACTTTGATGTTGATTGCAAAATTATTCAATGTAAACCCACCGACAGCGGTGATTTTTGAAACATTTGTTTTTGAATTGTATTTTACTTTTAAACATGAAACTTGTCCGCCACTTCCGTTTGAAACATCAGAAAGTTGTATAAAATATGAGCTGTCTTTTCCAACAACATTTTTTATATCATGAACCGTTTCATCTACTTCGTATTTTTCATATTTTACATAGAGATTTACTACGGAAAAAACTGAAGCTCCAAAGTAAATACTTGTCTCAACATCGATATTTCGAAATTCAAATTCATTAAAAGGTGAAGCTCTTTTTTTGTCAATGGCTTCAACTGTCATTGCATACGAATAGTAAAATCCTCTATAATCAGATATAATTTGTGGAATATATAAATTTCCTTTTTTGAGTACCAAAGAACTGCCATTATTAATAGACTTTTCAGTGATATATCCAAAGCAAAAAATATTAGCATTGTCACACGTATTATCTTGAATAATAGTAGCTCCTTGATTCAAAACAACACGTGAATAACTATGCGATGTTTGGCCAATTACCCCTGCATTATTATTACCACCGCTTAAATATCCACTGATAATTAATGTGCCAGCATTTTTAAGTACTACATTTTCATCAATTTCCAATGTTACGCGCAGATACAAATTAGATTGAGAATTAGCATAAGAAGAATAGCCATCATCACCTTGGTCTCTTTCAGAATCTCTCATGCTTTTTATGTAATTATTTAAAGAAGCAGAATCTGTAACGGAAGAAAGAGTTTTTTGATCCGTTGGGATTATCAAAGACACTCCTTCTTTTATTTCACAATTTCGAGTAATATGATATGTAACTTTTTGAATACTATTAGGCTTTACGGCGCCGTTTTTAATGTTCTTGTAATTATCCTCAGTTGGCGGAATAACACAAACAATATCCCCCGATTTAGCGACTTCTAGTGCTTTTTCAATGGAGGTATATTTAACTTTATCGTTGCCCACGATATAGGCAACCGGCTTTGAAGTGGTGTCTCGATTATTTAAAGCATATTCTTTGTGTGACTGCACAATCCAACTGGAATACCCGGCAGTAGCCACAAGGCTAGCACATGACAAAACTAATAAAGCAGTTTGTTTGATTCTTTTTTTCATGCAGCCACCGCCTTTACGTTAAGAGAGAAAGACAGACCGGAAGTCGACAATTTCGGATAAACAGCAGTTTCAAAATTTGAAAAAGAAAATCCAAGTCGGATGTTGAAGTAGACTTTTGCCGAATCAAATAAACCGTTTGTGTTTTCAATCGTATATCTAATTTTTGCCGTCTGATTAGAAATATTGCAATTTGCTGATAAATTACAATTATCCGAAAAGTCAGTCGTGTTCAAGCTGTAAAAAGCGTTATAAGTTCCGTCTTTCGATTTTTCCAGGTAACTATCACTAAAGATTCCAAAAGTCCCTGTGTTTACAATTTCAAAGTCAAATGAAAGACTATTGCTAGACGACAGCAACTGATTGAAGTTCTCATCAGTAGTATTTATCATTATTGGAAAATAAATATAACCATCAGAAACTAATGTTTCATCTCGCACTATCCCATAAGGACAATACTGAAACATCTCGGGTTTCTGAATTTGAAATATATTTTTTAAATCGATGACATCCGCTGCACTGACCTGAATTTGGACTTCCGTACTGGCAGCTCCGCTGATAGACCACGCAGAGAAGCCGATAGAAATAAGAGAGATATTACTTAGAAATAGTACCCCCAAAAAAATCTTAGATGAAATTCTCTTTCGTTTATTCTTTTTCATGTCAGTTATTTATGACAGCAGTTTACCACATGTCCATCAAAAAGTAAAACTTTATTGATGCCATCTAGCTTTTTGTGATTGTAACTAGACACAGATTAAAGAAAAGCCCCACAGATTGTGAGACTGAATGCTAGGAAAAATCTCGTTCTTGTCGTCCTTATCATTATCCAAAGCCGAGGAAAGTGCCTTAAGGGTAGTACTTTTCTTCATGTCGTCATAATGGGCATAGACTTGATCCAATAATAGCATGGGAGTTTATTTAAAAGGAAAAAATATCACAAAGATTAAAAACTACTTAGATAAAGATGTCTTAATTCCTTATATGAAGTTTGTAAAGAAAAATAGAAATCTCTTTTCCTTATATGAGCAAGGAAAAATAGATGATTCAAGTTTGAATAAAGATATCTTAATAAAATTGATAACAGACCAGCTGATAGACCTAGGAACTACAATCAATCGACAATTAGCATATTCGTTAGAATTTTGTATCGACGGATTATCAGGAATAATAAGTAAATGGTGTAGAGATGGTTTCAAAGAAACTGAAGACGATTTATACGAAATTATTATCGATATCTTCACCAAGTTGCTATCAACAAAAAAGCATAATAAAACCCGCATTAAGCGGGTTATTTATTACTTCTTAATTCCGAATTCTTCAGGATGATGAGCTTCGTACTTCTTACGAGTATTTGTATCAAGAATCTTCTTACGCATACGAATGCTCTTAGGAGTAACTTCAACCAATTCATCATTGTTGATGTAATCCAAAGCTTGTTCCAAAGAAAGCTTCATAGGAGCCTTCAAGACTATTGTTTGATCCTTAGTAGAAGAACGGACATTGTTCTTAGGCATTTCTTCAGTGACGTTGACAGCTAAATCACGATCAAATTTATTTTCACCGACCAACATTCCTTCATAAACCATGACACCTGGAGTGATGAACATAGTTCCACGTTCCTCAACATGTTGCAAAGCATAAGAAGTGGCTTTTCCTTCATTTACTGAGACCAAAACACCAACAGGTCTACGTCCTATTTGAGTTTTAACCATAGGACGATATTCTTTGAAAGCATGGTTGATCATTCCATAACCATGAGTCAATGTCATGAATGTGGTCATGAATGAAATCAATCCACGTGAAGGAATGACGTAATTCAAACGAGTATGACCTTTGTCTGAATCCATATTAACCATCTCTGCACCACGGGTTCCAACCAAATTCATAACTGATCCGACATACTCATCAGGCACATCGATTTGAAGGTCCTCAAAAGGTTCTTCCTTAACTCCATCGACTTCCTTAAGGATGACATCAGGCTTTGAAACTTGAAGCTCAAATCCTTCACGACGCATTGTTTCAATCAAGACTGATAAGGCCAATTCACCTCTACCCGAAACCAAGAAAGACTCACTAGCTCCGATTTTAGTAAACTTCAAGGAAACATCGGATTGGCTCTCTCTGAACAATCTATCACCTATTTTAGCGGCAGTACAGAACTTTCCTTCATCACCAGCAAAAGGAGAATCATTGGCCATGAAAGTCATCTGCAATGTAGGAGGATCGATACGAAGTCTAGGTAAGGCTTCAAGATGATCAGGAGTACAGAATGTCTCGCCGACTTCAACATCAGGAAGTCCACCGATAGCACAAATTTCACCAGCATGAGCTTCAGGAATCTCAATCTTTTTCATTCCATAGTATCCGATTAACTTTTGAATTTTAAAGTTCTTTGTCGTTCCATCAAGTCTCATGCATGATAAAGTATCACCAACCTTGACTGTTCCTCTTTCAACTCTTCCAACAGCGATACGTCCGATGTAGTCATTGTAATCGAGCATAGAAGGTTGGAATTGGAAAGGAGCTGTAGTATCGACATTTGGAGAAGGAATCTCTTCAATAATAGTATCGAGAATCGGAGCCATGGTCTCCTTTTGAGAAGACAAGTCTCTATCGTAAGATGATGTTCCCTTCAAAGCAGAGCAATAGACGGTCTTGTAATTCAATTGTTCATCTGTGGCACCTAATTCCATGAACAAGTTGAGGATTTCATCTTCAGTCTTTTCGATATCAGCCATAGGTCTATCGACTTTGTTGATGACGACAACAATCTTTAACTTATATTCGAGAGCAGTCTTCAAAACGAATCTTGTCTGAGGCATGACACCATCGAAAGCATCGACAACCAAGACACAGCCATCGACCATATTCATAATACGCTCGACTTCACCACCGAAATCAGCATGTCCCGGAGTATCGACAATATTAATTGTGTCACCATTATATTTGATGGATGTAGTCTTGGCGAGAATTGTAATTCCTCTCTCATGCTCAATAGGGTTGGAATCCATCACTGCGATATCCGCATTATCAGGAATATCGACTGTGTTAGTGTACTTTAAAAGACGACCGACAAGAGTTGTTTTACCGTGATCGACGTGAGCGATAATTGCGACGTTTCTAATCTGATTCATTTCTAAGCCTTCCTTCAATAGAATATATATTAACTTTAGCTTATGAATTATAAACCTATATATAAATATTTGTTTTTCTAGTTAAGCGATTTCATAAAAAATTCAATTCAAAAAGCCATCTCACAGAGGAGATGGCTTATAAAATCTGCTATCTATCTCTTCACATAAGTGAAGAAGAACATCATGAACAAGATGGCCAATCCTAGAATGAGTGCTCCAAAGAGCATCCATTTGAAGAGTGTCATTCCACCCAAGCTTCTAGACTTAACCAACTTTTTTTCTTTTTTATATTCTTTATTGGTCATGTCGTTTATTCTCCTTTACTCTTATTCTTAATTGGATCTAATGGAGTTACAGGATCCAAATCACCGAGGTCATCCAAGTCCAAAGGTTCTACGATAGAGGCCTTAACAGGTGAAGGCTTCTTTATACTTGCCTCAGATTTGCTTTCGACAGGCTTAGGAGCTTGTTCTACAACTACGATAGGCTTGACAGGCTCGACAACATCTTCATTTCCACTATTAGCCAACAACTTTTGTTCCTCTTCAAACTTCTTCTTGGCTTGTGCCCATTCACGAATTGATTTGAATTCAGAAACAGGTTTATCGAACTTCTTAGTAGTATCGTGGTTTTCTTCAGGATTCACCGAGACTGCCGAAACATATCCAGTACGACGGACATCAGCTCTTTCCTTGCTAGCACGATTTGCAAGATACTTACTACCTTTATTTAAGCCTTGTCCTTGCAACATAGGTGTGACGATCGTAGCCTGGTTAGTGACAGCCTTATTGAATGCTTCTTCAGGAGTCAGATCTCCTTTGTAATTACCTTTAATCTTCTTCAACTGGAAGCGTACAACTCTTGCTTCAACAGGCTTGATATTATCCATTGAGGCGACTTCAGAAATATCTGATTTATCAAGCTTGACAGGGGCAACTACAACAGGTTTAACTTCACCCTCCTCAGGAAGAGGTGTTGGCTCATCCTTCTTAATAGGTTGAACAGGGCTCAAAGGCTCAACATCGAATCCAGCATCTTCAATAGGTTCAGGGATAGGAGCACCCATACGTTTAACATTAGGATGTTTCTTAACTTCATTACGTTTGTACCAATACTCAGGCTCTTCATCAGAAGCTCTTCTCTCCGAATCAATCTTAGCAAGATGATACCAATGCTCAGGTTCAAAGTTAGAAGCACGTTCTCCTTTGAACTCATATACAGGTTCCTCAAGCTTAACTTCTTCAGGCTGTTTTTCTATAACAGGTTCAGGATCTCCGTACCAGTACCAAGGCTCACGATCTGAAGGTCTAAGTTCTTTAACAACAGGCTCTTGCTCAACCTCTTCGTTCTTATCATACCAATAATTAGGCTCGCAATCAGAAGGTCTGATTTCTTTAATGACCTCAATTTCAGGCTCAGGTTCGTTTTGATCATACCAATAATCAGGAGTTTTATCGGATGCACTATCAAACTTAGCTTCTTCAACGACTTTGACTTCGTTTCTACCATACCAGTAGTCAGGAGTCTTATCTGAAGGTCTATCCTCTTTAATTTCTTCAATTACTTCATTCTTATCATACCAGTAGTCAGGAGTCTTGTCTGAAGATCTATCAGACTTAGCTTCTTCAACGACAGGTTCACAAGCCACAGGCTCGTTCTTATCGTACCAATAGCTAGGTTCACGATCAGAAGGTCTGATTTCATTCTTGTCATACCAGTAATCAGGTTCTTCGTCAGAAGCTTTTTCACCAGTTCCTTCTTCACAAACAGGTGTCAAGTTATCAGGATTCAAAGCGTGGATTACACGACGATCGAAGTCATTTTCAAGGACATCATTTTCCTCAGCTTCAACAACATTACGATTGTACCAATAATCAGGTTCACGATCAGAAGATCTGATTTCGTTCTTATCAAACCAGTAGTCAGGCTCACGATCAGAAGATCTGATTTCATTCTTGTCGTACCAGTAATTAGGATCCTTATCAGAAGCCTTGTCTTCTGCTTCTTCTACAGGAATTAAATTAAAAGGTTCGATTGCGTTGAGAATTCGTTTATCAAGATCAGTTTCAATGACATCTTCTTCAGAATTTGCAACAAACACTGTTGCCTTTTCATCTACCACAACATCCGACTCATCTTTAATTTCTTTTACCTTGTTTCTATTGTACCAATAGTCAGGTGTTTTATCAGAAGCGACTTCCAAAGCCTTAGCATACCAATATGAAGGATTTCTATCAGAAGGTCTAGGCTCAAACACGACAGTAGGATAATCCTTAGCCTTAGATTCTTCGACAACTTCTTCAATCTTAGTTTCTACCATCACAGGCTTGGATGCGGCTGTGGCAGATTCGTAAATAACAGGTTGCTGAATAGGTAATACAAAATTACGATCATACCAGTAGTCAGGAGTCTTATCTGAAGGTCTATCAGACTTAACTTCTTCAACGACAGGTTCACAAGCCACAGGCTCGTTCTTATCATACCAGTAACTAGGCTCACGATCAGAAGGTCTGATTTCATCGACAGGAGTGACATTGCCTTGACCATCGGCAAACTCTTCAATGTTTTCATAAGCAGGAACTTGAGTTTGAACCTTGACATCAGCAATGGATTCAAACAAAGGCTTGCCGAGAATTAACACATCACTCTCAAAGCTGTTCAAACTAATTGAAGTAGTAGAATCATTGACAATGTTACCCTCGTAATTGCCTTCAATAGATTTAAATCCTTTAACACCAGTTCCAAGCTTATCAAGATCAATCTCCATGGCTTCACCAGTAGCATTATCCTTAGGTTGAGAAGCACCAACATTTAAGGAAGCAGAAGGTAAGAATTCATTGTCGAAGTCATGTCCAATGATGCTGTTCAAATATTTCTCACGAGCTTTATTTGCTCTCTTGACTGCACCAGGCTTTCTAAAGCACCAAGCGATGAATGTAGCAAACAAAAGGACTAAGAAAGCAAGGATATAAACCATCAACACAGTGAAGAACCCATCAAGGAGTTGAGCTGCGGTGAAAGAATGCGAACCTATGCTGAATATCTCAATATTCTTGTAAGCTCCAAACAATCCGTTCAAGACATATCTATCGATAAATTTGTTCACAGGATCTACGAACGAAGCTAATGTCTTGAACATAGCAAATCTTCCGTAAGAGATTACTCTCAATAAAACTAAGAATGCACCAACAAAGAACAGAACAACTGCCAAAACAATACGAACAACAGGTTTATGATGAACATAATTATGCCAATCAAATTCCATGTCGAGTTGATTCTCAGTCAATGTTCCATCGGAATACTTTTTCAAAGGTGAGACAGAATCATCTTTGGCGACAACATGACCAAAGTTTCCATTGGAATCAACAAAAGGAACAACGGAATCGTTCTTTCCGACTTCAAGTTCTTTATCGGGAGCTGTTTCGACTTTTGCTTTCTTGTATCCTATCGATGCAAACAAAGCAGAAAGCAAAGCTAAAACAACCATGATAAGAGCATAACCCACGTAGAACCAAACGTAGCCGATATTGTTGACTATCATGTAGGCCCAATAACCAATAGGAGTAATATGATCAATCAAGAAATGCCTGACAGGAGGAATGGCAACAGCTATCAAGGCGATCAACATAAGACCTTCTACAACCCATAAGAAGATTGCTAAGCCTTTGAAAACACCTCTCTTGATTCTCTCATCTTTGTGAAGAATGTCATTCTTGACAACTTTTTCTATAGGCTGTTTTTGCTCAACTTTTTGTTCTGCATTAACCTGTTCAACAGCAACAGGAGCATTTTCGAGCAAAGTTGCTTGTTCTTGAGCCAAAAGCTCATCTTCATCTTCCTTAGGTTTCTTGAAAGCCAAGACTCCTAAAAGGACTGACAAGGCGATCAAGACGACGAGAATGATGACTACGAACAATGCAAAGTACCCAAGCACAGGGATGCCAGATAATCCTGACAAAGCCTCAACAGCTAGCTTTCTCCAATACAAAACAGTACGGGAATAATACAACGAAAGTCTAATAGAAGGAACAAAGACAGCAATCATTCCGCAAATCACTATCAATGTCAAAAGCCATACGACAATTGCGAAGAATGCCAAGACAAAATGACCGAAGCCGTGTTTCTTTTCGTTCTTTTCAACTGAAGCCGCCTTAGTGGTAACCTCGCCATCATTATCAATCACAGCTTTAGGTTTCTTATATGCCACAATAGCGGGCCAAATAGAAATTCCTAAAAGGATCACAACAATCAAAGCCATGAAGATGTCTATCCATTCCTGTGAAGAAAGACCAGGAAGTTTCCATCCATCGACAAGCTCTACTATCTTGCTAGAGAATTGTCCAATCGAGTTGACACCACCACAAGTGATAGCATCATTAAGATATGGGACACTGAAAAAAATCAATGCCACCACAACTATCAAGGACAAAGCCCAAAGAACAGCAAGACAGATTTTAGAAACTGTTCTTTTCATGAATGCCTCTTTTCTGTATTACCTATTTACTAATACAAAATAAATATACCACTTGCAACCCCTGTTTTAAAAGTTGTTTTTTCAGGAAATTGTATAAAAATAGCACTCTTTATTTGACAAATTTTCAAAATAAGTTGATATTTGTCTAAAAAATAATTCAATTATATTGCATAAATATTGAGTTTTTTGAATTACCAACTTATAGATTCAAATAATGCCATGTTGTATATAGGCATTTGTAAAAAAAACAGTTATTGTTCTTCCTTTTTAACGATGCTCAAGTCTTTTGACACGACAAAAACATCTTTAGGTTCAAATGTTTTATCCATCATAACATCATCATATATGACAAAAATAAAGTTCATTTTTTTCTTTAGTTCTATCAATCTAGTAGTTATTTCTTTTAGCAATTGACGGCTATCTGTAAGACTAGAGCAATCCATCACAACAATCTTAGGATTAAAGGCTAATAAATAGGAGAGTTGTATTTTCAATTGAAAATCTTCGTTGATAAATTGATAAGATTTATATTTAACAACCTCTTTTGCTTTGAATATTCCTAAAGCTTCCATCAACTCAATCGAATAATCATAAGCCTCTTGCCTTCTCATTCCTTGGACTGCCATCAAGATTGATATAAGGTTTTCGCCTATGGAATGCTTTCTTTCATCGACTAATAAGAATTTGTCTTGTCCGACAACACCAATCACATAGTTTTCTAAGCCTAAAAGAATATCTCTTTCATTCTTACAATTAATGGTCAAAGGTTTCTTGACCTTTTGTAGCTGTTCTTCTCTTTTCCTAGCTTTTTTAAATTTTCTTTTATGAGCTAGGAAAAATCTGTCCCAACCATTTAGCATCTCAAAAGAGAAATCCATCCAAAACTTCTTCTTTTTAAGTTGTCTTTTCTTAGCGTGATAAATTCTCTTTAAATTCTTAGTTTGAAATGATCTATATTTTTCTTTCTCCAAGTCATCAAACAAACCTAAATACTTTTTATTTGCTTCTTCTATATAAGCTATTTCGTCAGACCACTCAGCTTTGATTTCTTTAACCTTTATATTTTTGTCTTCTTCAGGTATAGATGAATCAGCTTTAACCCTATCTACTTGTTCATTCATCAAAGACCTAGCATCACTTCTTTCATAAGAAGTCAATAAACGATCTACTCTTTTAAAATTCGATAATCTAAACTTCATATACTCATTATCGTGAAGAGTAAATCCATCCAATGTTATCCTATTGAATTTTATTCCTTTAAAATCTTTGATCAACATCTTTAAAGAAGGATGAATTCCTTTTACCAAAAATCTTTTCTCGCTAAAAATAATATATGTAGTAGATGAATCAAAGCTGTATGTTTTACCATCCGTCGTTTCTACTTTTAATTCGATTTTATCGTTTGATATATCTAGATAACTTATCTTATTACAAGGTTTTTTGTTTTCCATAGTTCATTTAAATCTTAATAATTATAGCAAGACTTCTCTTATGCCGTTATAATAATTCGAATTGTTAAGGAGAATACTATGGCTAAACTTAAAACCGTTCTTTTTGATTGCTGGGATACAGTTATTCATTATAATGAAAGTGATAAAAACAAAGGAATAACTCTTCTTTTAGATGTTTGTGATAATCCCGATAACATCAAAGCTCATCAATTGGAATCAGATTATCACGCCTTGATGCATGAATACTATAAGAATTGCAATGACTTCGATTTAAGATTCATTGCATTATTTAGATATATTTGTATATCGCATAATCTCAAGCCGAGGATTTCATATGAAGAAATCGAGAAACTATATAATCAACATATAGTTCCAACACCAGTAGAAAACCTTAGACCATTATTGAATTTTCTAAAGCAAAACAACATAAAAGTCGGTGTATGTTCCAATACCATTCACTCCGAAGAGCACACTGTCGATTTCATAAAACAATGCTGGCCTGATATGCCATTTGATTTTGTTATGGCCTCATCGACATATGGTGTCAAAAAGCCGAATCCTAGATTCTTTGAAATCGGAGCTAAACTAGCTGGTTCAAAGAACGAAGAAACGATTTATATAGGTGATAACTTCTATGCCGATGTATATGGATCTTGGTTATCTGGTTTTATGAAATCGATTTGGTTAAATCAAAAGCACCGGAGCAAGATAGATTATTATCTATATCATCCTGAAATGAGCGATGATATTGAATATACTGAAATCGATGACTATCTCAAACTTATTCCAGTATTGGAGAAAATGATTTAATATGGAAAGAACAGGTATATACAAAGAAGAAAGAGAGTTTGTTTATTCCGACTACGATATAAACGATGATGTCTTAATGTCTCATATAGCCGAGATATTTCAAGATATCGCTGGAAATCACTCTGAGTTTTTAGGATGTGGTTACGAAGCAGTGAAATCTAAGGATATGATCTGGGTCTTAGCAAAGACCAAAATTGATGTAATAAAAAATCCAATCATAGCTAAAAATGTAATTGTCGAAACAATTGCCTATAAACCAAATGGTCTTATATTTGCCAGAGAATTAATCATCAAAGACAAAGAAACTGGTGAGACACTTATCACCGGTAATTCCAATTGGTGCCTAGTTTCTTTATCAACCAGAAGATTAGTTCGTCCCAACATCGATGTCGTTCCTTTTGAGCAAGATGATACTAATAGAATCTACAAGGATAAGATGAAATCATTGGACAATATTCAATTTGAAGATAAAGATTTCATGTTCGATCAAACTATTAGATTCACTGATTTGGATCACAACAGACATATGAATAACTGCCATTATTTAGATATAATTACAAATGCTGTTTCGCCTACTTCAAATCAAAGAATCACCTCATTGGAAATAAACTATGAAAAAGAATGTATCAAAGATGATGAAATTCTAGTTTATAAAAGAATAATTTCAGATACGGAAGGATTTGTAGCAGCCTATAAGAAAGAATCCAGACAACTCGTGTTTAAATCGAAATATAAACTTAGCTATAATGCTGACGCATCAAAGCAAATCCTCTAATAGATCTCGGCTTTAATTCCTGGAGTTTTTCAAAACAACCGACCATTGTCGATCCTGTGGTTAAGACATCATCAAAAAGAATGATGTCTTTTTTTGACAAATCAATTCTTTTTTTGATAATAATCCTATCTTTTACTTTTTTTCTATCTTCCAAGGTTAAATCTTTTTGAACTGGGCCAGCAGTCTTTCCCAAAATATCCAAATAACGAATATCAGCTGATTCTAATATTCCTATCAAATGATTAAATCCTCTCTTTTGAATCGATTCGTCAGTTGAAGGAAGCGGAATAACAACTTTATTTAAAGTTAAGAATTTAAATAATAATTCGAAAGGCGTTAAAAAGACGCTTCTCAGTTCATAATCACAGATGGTCTTATATTGATATAGCCATTGCATCAAAACATCATCATGATAATAAATAGAAAACATGTTTAATTCACCTATTTTTTCTTTATTAAAATGAAATTTCCTTTTAGCTAAACAAGAATCGCAAATTACAGGTGAAAGAAAAACAGTCAAAGGCGAACTTGGTTCAATTGGATTAAAACACACCTTACAATACTTGTTCTCCATTTGACTTTTTAATCCTTTCTATCGATTCGATTATATATTTGTTCTTAATTGCTCCGTAAAAAACAACCTCACCATCCTCATATTTTTTCTTCCTTCCAGCTCTTCCAGCAATCTGAATTAGAGTATCTGCATTATAAATATAATTTGTATCAGCTTTATAAACTAGAACTTGTAAATTTTTAACTGTCACTCCTCTTTCTAAGATAGAAGTTGTAACTAAATAACGGAGTTTCCCTTCCTTGAATTCCCTTATTTTCTTCTCTCTATCTCCATCCTGAGACGATACTGATTCACCATTAGATAAAAACAATGACAGCTTTTCATAAAGAGTTTCTACTTCTCTGATTGTCGGAGCGAAAACAAACACTTGCTTTCCTTGATTCAACATACGCTTCAAATCTAATAAAACATACAGAAACTGAAAAAATAAACATCGTTTGAAAACTGGAACCGGAAGAGGTCTTCCATGATATCTCTCATCCAATTTCAGTACGATTCCTTTTTCTTTTTCAATGAAATTCAAATCATCTTTTGATGGGGTTGCAGATAATAACACATACGTTCCTCTAATGCTGTCTTTGAAAAACTTATGAAGCAAATCATCACCTCTATATGGAAAAGCATCTATTTCATCAAACACCAGTAAGTCGAAATAATGAGGGTATCTATATAATTGGTGAGAAGTCAAAACTATTATATGTCCATATAAATCCTCTGTATGACCTTCACAAACACACACGACTTTTGCTGAAGGAAAAGCCTCTTCGATTCTTGGACCTAATTCTAAGACGACATCTTTTCTTGGGGTAGCAAATCCCACTCTTTTTCCTTCTTTCAATGCTTCTTCCATCGCCATATAGACTAATTCCGTCTTTCCAGCACCTGTAACGGCATTTATCAAAACCGGAATATTCTTCTTATATGATTCTCTGACTTTTACCGCTATCTCTTCTTGTTTTTCAGTCAATGGATAAGCTAATCTAAGTTTTGGTGAAGACATCGGCGAAATAGTAAAGGCAGACGGATCCACTTTAGTGCCTGAAAAAGGCAGACATCTTCTGCAATAAACTTTCCCATCAACTCCAATCCCAAGATATTTTTCATCGCTGTTGGAGCATCTATCACATATAAATTTGTTTTCCATCACTAATATATGTGGATAGAAAGTCAAAAGAAAATCAAAAAATCCACCAAAGGTGGATTTAGTTAAGTCGCCTAAGAATTTGAATTAGATGTATTATCGTCAGTTGCTACCGCTTTAGTTTCTTCCTGAATATTGTCTGCTTTGATTTCACCGATTTTCTTTCTTTTATCTTCATATAAGTCGAGATAAGACATACGATGTTTCTCATCATGGATTGCAACCAAAGCCTCATCGACTAGTTTAGCCAAGTCTCTGAGCTTTTCAGCAGGTGTGGAGATAAGTCCTTGAAGTCCGAAGGATCTGAGCAAGGATACAGCTTCTTTGATACGAACGCCATCCATCTTTGAGAAAGCTTCATCGAATATAACCAATCTCAAAGTATCGCTATCTTGAGTTACTCTATAAAGCTGAGCGAAGGAAGCTAATATTGAAATATAGAAAGGTGTTTGAGTTTCACCTCCAGATTGTCTCTTAAATGTTCTAGCCAAAGAAGATTCGACAGCATTATCATCAGTTCCACGTTTGACCAAAAGATCGAAGTTCAAATATGTACGATAATCTGTGAATTTCTCAATGTTGGCCAAGATTGCTTCCTTATTGGTAGAAGTTGAATCCTGAGCGTCTGAAATCAAAGAGAACAATTGATTCATCAAATCCTTGTACTTTTCCATAAAGACATCTTCAGCATCTCCAGCTGATAAGAGCAAAGGATCCATCATCATGTTGTAATAATCGATGTAGTCTTTGTTGGGTTCGACAGTGAAACGATATCTATCACGTCCAAATCTCACATCAGACAAAGCATCGTTCAATTCTTTGATTTGAGATTGAACTGTAGTAATTAAACTTCTCAATTTATAAATGAAGTCATCTTTGAATTCCTTAATAGCATTTGCGTGAGCTTGCGCTATCTTCTCAGTATATTGAGGCAACAAGACATTGCTCAAACTATCCAATTCTTTATCAAATGTCTCGTTAGAGGATTCATCTGTTGTATCATAAGAAAGATTGTATTTAGTGACATAAGCACTTCTAGTCTTCATCAAATTATCACGAAGACTCTTTTGTTTCGATTGAGCTCTGGCAAATAATCTATTTGCTTCTTCTGCAATCTGAGAAACATCCATGGTGGAAGCTAATTTATCATACCTGGGCAAGTAAAATTCCTCAACAGCTTTAGGATCAAAAGCAGATATAGTTTGTTCTCCAGCCTTGACTGCCATTTGCTTCTCAGGAATAACCTCGTTTTGAATACGACGAATCTCAGAAGTATGTTCTCCTTTTTCAGCAGTGAATTGCTCTTTTTGTTGATTCAAACTAGCTATATCCTCATCGATAGCATGAATCTTATCATCGATTTCTTTGACTGAAGATAATGCTCCTTCCTTCATTTGTTCTGTCAAACGACGAACATTCTCTTCTAATGCTGGAACGTTTTCAACTTCATTCAAATCATCGCGGTAAGTTCTAGCTTCGTTAGAAGACATGATTGCCATCATAGTCAAAGGTGTTATCTTTTCGACCAAAGAACTGAGCAAAGAAATCTTTTCATCGATAGAGACATACTCATCGTGTATTCCTTCTACCGAACCTTGGGAAACTCTAGTTCCAAGGAACAATGAAGTGACGCGTTTAGGATACCAGGTAGCAAAGCCTCTATATCCAGTACAATCGGCACAAAGACCATTTCCACTTTCTCTGGCTTCTTCAAAGTTTGCACATTTCTTTGTCTTTCCCAACAAATAATCTGAATAAGCTTGAGCACCTTCATCCTTCGAATCCACCAAGAATGCGCAGCTATCTTCTCTAGCAGGATGTTCATTCATAAATTCGATAACTTTGGTAGAATCGACGATGTTAACTCCGTTGAAGTCATAAACGTTGATCAAATCTTTCAAGATTCTTTGAGCTTCATTGTAATAGGAAGGATTTACAAAAACATAGAATCTATTTCCACCAATACATGATTCAATTGCTGTAGCCCAATTAGGATCGTTGACATCGACCAAATCACAGAACTTCTTTACATAGGCATCAGGATGACGAGAACACAATCTGCTTTGCAAATCATCAACAACTTGTTTATATCTAGGTCCGAAAGGCTTAGCTCCACTATGAACTGATTTCAATTGAACAGCCAATTCAGTTTTTTTGTTGGATAAATTATAGAGATACTGTTCTAGCTTCGTGTAAATAGAATAACCTTTTGATTTATATGAATCCATCTCTTGTTGAAGATGTTCCAAAGATAAGACATCGACGCTTTGTTCATCGCAAGCTTTGCTCAAAGAATTGAATTCATCATAGATTTCATTTGAAAATTCACTGAATTCTGACAGTTCATCCTTATCTCTATCATCAATTCCAAGTCTATCGAGGTTGATGTTCTTAAACGCCGATAAGAAATCAACTGCCTGTCTAGAAAGGGAATCGGCATAATTTTTCAACTCTCTCAAAATATTTTGTTGAGAGACTTTCAATGCTGCGATTTGACGTTCAAAGCTAGCCTTCTTTTGAGATAACTCATTAGAAAGACTAAAACCCGATGATGAAGTCTTCTTGGCAAAATAGTCTTGCTTTTCAGCATTCAGTTCTCTGATTTGATCATCTATCAAAGCAACTTGACGAACTAGATAATCCAATCTCTGGCGATGCTCTTCAACTTTGGATTCATAATCTCCCAACTGTCTCTTAGCATATTCCAAGTTAGCTCGAGCATGAATGTAGTTGAAACTAGCCATATCAGTTGAGATATTGTGATAATTCTCATAAGCTTCATGGATGTCTTTCAGCAAGGAGATTTTATCTTGGATTCTAAGGGACTCAGTTTCCAGTAATCTATATTGTTCGATATTCTTCTGCATAGGAACAATATCGACTTTATACTGAACATCGCAGACAAATTCTGTAATAAATTTAGAAATATCAGAGATAGGTACAAAAGAAACGGATTTCTTAAACAAAGAGAAATACTTATCTGGCAAATTGCCAAAAATAGTCTTTAAGAATTGGCGATACTGCTCATTAGAATCGAAGAACTTGGCTTCATCAGATTTGTAATTCTCACTGACAAATCTATTGAATTCCTTATAAGTCAAAGGACGAGGGGAAGAATTAGCATCTAACAAATCTTTGTTAGTGAAATTATTTGACGGGAATCCTGTATTCAAATAGAAGAAATGTCTATCGTCATGACCATCTGAGAAACAGTCGAAGACAATTCCTAAAGTGAATTGAGTCTTTTTCTTAGTATCCGCAAACTCCAAGGCGATATAAGTAGTGAAACGACCAGGACGAAGAGAAACGACATTACCATCTTTAGTCTCACTGATTTCTCCACGGAGATAACCGTTTAATGTTCTTCCTGTTTTTTCATTAGCAGCTTTATTGAAGTTTCTTCCTGTCGTATCACCTAAAAGAACAGTTTGAAGAGCATCAATAATAGTTGATTTTCCAGTTCCGTTAGCTCCTGTCAAGAAAGTTATATTTTCAATATCGACTGTAGTATTTGTAAAATAATGCCAATTGATAAGTCTAAGTTTAGTGAGCTTTATCATATTTCAATCCTCCTAGAAACCGACAGGTTCATTTTTGTCTGCAGTAACGACACCTTCTTTAGACTCGTCTTTGTCTTGAGTGCTTTCATATGTCTCACCATTTGAAGAAGAACTATCTTCATTTTGTTCTTCACTACCGGTTAAGAATTTATACAATGCATTCATCTTAGAAGTAGAAATAATATATTTTATGGAAGGAAGAATGAAGAATGAATAATTGTTATCATTGAAGGATCCTCTTCCTCTAGCGATAATATTGAAAGAAGCCAAAGTCTTCATAGCTCCAGAAATAGTTTGTAAAGACAAACGCTTAGAGGCAGTAGATAATCCCAAGTCAGAAAGCTTTTGTCTCAGCTGAGTAGAATCCATAGCCACCTGCAATACATTTGGTTGTTTTTCTAATGAATCTTCATAGAAATCTCTTAGAGTATATATGACAAATGTAGTGGCAGTATCAACTCTTTCTCTATTCTTATCCAATGCATTTCTTAGGAAAATGACGCCGCAGTCATCATCTTTTGAAATGACCATATCGATGAAATCCAAGTATTCTTCGAATACTGAATAATGTTTTTCTATAAAAGTGTAATCGTACTGAATTTTTTCCAGACCTGTAGTGACATCATAACGTTTTCTAACTATGAAACAATGATATAAAAGATTGTTCATCGTTTCAGAAAATTGGCTTTTTTCACCAGTTGAAAGCTTATCGTAATCCTCTTGAAATGACATAAATTAATGGCTCCTTCCTATTTTATCCTCAAAACATATTCCGGAATTTGATAATGTCCGTTCATCGTCTTATCATCTATTTTCTCCATAGTGAAGAATGTCGTATTGAATTCAGCTCTTACCAAAGCGAGAATCAATAGAATTAAATCATTATCTTCAACTAATGAAATCTCACTAGTTTTTATTTCTTTTCTCGAACCGAATGCCCTTCTCATAAACGACTCTACAGCTGCTTCAGAAAATTGACTTACTTCATTGTTCAAGAAATCATTCATCAAATCGTCGCTTTCATCAGAAATATCAGGAGAAAGTTCCATAGGGTCCGGCTCTTCTCTTTGTGTTCTCTTGAAAGGCATGAACAAAGATCTATCATCAAATATGGAAGCTCTATGATAATCTACAGTATCGACCATCTTAGATAACAATGGGGAATTTTCCTCATTGATGTTAGGATTCTTCTGCAATTCGCTAGCCATAGAAGAAATTATCTTTTCCAACTTTCCTTTGATAGACTTATCGCTACCCGATAGGTAATTAACCTTCTTTTGAACAGCCTCAGTGTAATCGGCATTGGCCTTGTCGATTTCATCAAAAGATTTATTCAATCTATTGAATACATCGATTACTTTATTCAAATAAGAAATGATTAAATCTGTAGCTTCAGAAACTGAAAGAGAAGAATAGGTAGAATCCATTCTAGCTTGAGAAGCTAGTTTTGCAACGATTCTCCCATCCCTAAGCCACTTATTCAATATTTCGACAGTAGGTCTAGAATAAAGACCTAAAGAATCATAAGTCTTCATAGGATGATAAATAGAATCTCCTACTTCAAATTTATAATCATCAAAATGCTGTTTCAATACTTCGTTAGGATTGAATACATTAGTCAACTTATGATTAAAAACGATAATCGAGTGATGCAAAAGTGTAACTGATAATTCCAATTCATCAGTATTCTTTACTGCATTAGCCAAGGATCTAAACATATAGTCATCTTCTTTTTCATCTTCAAGTTTCAATTCAGAATACGTTTGATGAACCAAAGGCATATAAGATGAAACATCGCTAGTCAATTCATCCAGCAATTCGAGCATCTTGATAGAGTAGGACGGAAGATAGATATAATCGACACCAGTCTTATAATCCTTGTCTATTTGAAACCAACCACAACGAGATAATTTTCTAACTACGTAAGAGAATTTATCGACAGATAAAGTGTCTTTAACATCGACTTCTTCTTCGATTTCTCTATCATCGTCCTTATCGGTGTCGATAGAAAACATAGACATGATATCTTGTCCATTTTCTCTCAACGCATCCATATAAGAACTACGAGTGATGGAAGAACGATAAATCTTTAAGCAATGATACAAGGTGACTAAAGCATAAGCATAAACTGCTTTATACTTTCGGGATAAAGGTGCAAAAAATCCATCCGGAAGACGGTCGAAAAGACGTGCATTGTTATTTTCGGTCATTAATTTATCCAAACTAGTATCCCCCTTTGTAAATTAAATGAAATCTACGACAAAAAACAAGTCATAGTTTCGGGATATTCCATACTTTATTATTATACTTTCTTATAGGACAAAATAATAAAGAAAAACAAGAGGTTTCTATACAAAGAGAAATATAAATCTCTTTATAGTTTCAACTATTCAAAACAAGAGATTCTACTTTATTCTTTTTTGACTTTGTTTTTTCTTCTTCTAGCCAAATACTTGATCAATTCCCATATTCCTACGCAGATCAAAAATATTGCAATAGTGGTCATATATCCCCCAAAATCAATTCCAACATCTCTCCATTGAGCTGATCTATTTGGCGTATAAAATTGAGTCAATTCACTAAAACCCGCAACACAGAATCCAAGAACAGAAGATATTCCTAAGCCGATGAGCATCGTCTTAATCTTATTAGTGGCAAGGAATATAAATACGACTGAAAGGAAGGCAAAAACTGCAAACAACAAATAATGACCGACTAGTTTTCTTAGCTTCTTAGCCAAGGAAGAGAACATCACACTTATATCTCTATCGATAGTCAAATCGATATAAACTGAATATTTCACCAAAGTATCGTCACTTCCCAAAGTGACTTTGAGTGTTGTTTTTCCAATATCCAACAAAGAAATGTTTCCAAATTTATCAACACTGACAATATTATTTGTCTTATTTCCACTTGAATCCATACATTCAAAGCTCAAGTTTTTACATGACACTTTTTCTTTGGTAGTTATTCCTATCTTATAGTTCTTTCCATAGAACAATTTAGCTTCATATCTCTTTCCATCATCGATAGAATTGAATGTTTCAGCCTTAAAGACTTTACTATTTATAGTAAAAGGTGAGACAGTATCGACTACTTGAATTTGTTTAGTCTTTTTCAAAGAAGGATTCGATATAGGCGTTACTGTAATTGTAGATTTACCGACTTTCTTTGCTTTTCCAACTCCATTTTGACTGATAGAAATAACTGAGGAATCAGATGAAGTAAAGCTCACATCTTTGATTGATGCATTATTATTCATACTGACATCGATATCAAATTCACTTCCCAAAGCAATCTTTGAAAAATCATCCAACCCCTTGTTATCGCCCGGATAATAACCAGCATTATATACGACATCAAAACTATCAATATCGATGAAATTTACATCGATTGTAAAATCAAAGCTTAATAAATGGTTTTGAAGAGAGGTTATTTTAAATGAAGTACTTCCTTTCTTATTTGCAAAAAATATTAATTTGTCATCGTTGCATACAACATTGTCGTTATTTGATGAAATAAAATAGGTTCCGTCATCAAATAAAAACTCATCATTTTTAGTTCCGTCTTTGAATTGTCGATTAAAAGCAAATTCGACATTCAAAGCTTTATAATCGTGATAATCTACACTGATAGTCGAATCGTTAGATAGAAGATTGTGACCTTCATCATAAACTCTCATAGTATTAGGCTTGTCGACTATACTAAAAATCAAATCCTCAGTTATAGAATTATCGAGTTTAGAAACGAATCTAAACTTAACATTTCCAGTTTGATTATTGGTAGTGATGGAGTATTGATTGTTTGATTCGAACAATTTGACTAAATTTTTCCCTTCGATGATTGAAACAGTCCATCCAGAGTATTTAAAACTAACAGGTTCAATTGAAATATTAGAAAAGACATTGTCATAAGTTTGATTTACTAGCAATTCATTTTTATCTGATTCGTTGGAAGAGAAATAACTGCCCAAAGAAATTCCACTGACAGAACCAGCTTGAACGTCATTTTGATACTGATAAGTGAAAACTATAGCATCGGAAGTATCAAGTTTATCTTTATCGACATAAAACTTGATCTGACCACTGACATCAGAATAAGTCTTGGCTTTAAAGGTAAAAGAATTATAAGAGTGACTTAAACAAGTTAATTTTGTCGAATCATATTCAATTTTGTAATTATTCAGTAAATATGCTTTGGGATTTATGTTTTTATATGAGATAGAAATAGAAAAAGAGTCTATGGTAACTACGTTGGAATAATGAGAATTGGTGTGAATCGATGGAGTATAAGAGGTTTTCAATTTCGATGTGTCTATTTGATCAGAAGTCAATTTTGATTTTTCTATGACATCGACATCAAAAGAATTAGTTTCAATCTTTGATCCATCTTTCTTCAAATAAGACAGTTTCAAATCCTTAAACGAATTAGATTTATTCTCATTTTTATTAGATGTGATTTTGATTCGATTGCTTTTAATCAATTTAAAAGATATTCCATCCACTGATGGAAATTGAATATTGGTCGAATTCAAATCAAAAGTAGCGTTCGCAGGTGAATATCTAATGCTGACCGATATAGAGTCACCCATACTATATAATTCATATTTTGTATTTACCGAAATAGATTCAACTTCAACCATTTGAACAATTTTATCTTTAACAATAAAAGTTGTTGAATCTTCAAATTTGTTTATTTTAGCATAAATTATAGCTTCTCCGGATTTCTTAAATTCGACTCTTCCATCAGAGTCAACACTACAGATAGCATCATCGCTAGAGCTAAAGGCAACTGTCGTGTAAGTGACATTACTAGGCTCAATATGAGTTTTTAATGTATATGATTGTCCTACATAGAAAGTTTCATCGCCAGATGGTTTATTAGTAATCTCAATCGATGTTGCTAAAACCGGATCGACAGCAATAGAGAATTTCTTTATTAGATTTGAATTTTTACTAGCTGTGAAAGTCAATTCTAAAGATGGGCTTTCCTTAATGAATGTAATTGAATTATCAGCACCAATTGTAGCAAAGGAACTATCACAGTCAATATTGATTCCTTTAAAAGAAGTATCTTGAGGAATATAAGTAAAATTATAATAAATAGTATCTCCGACATAGAAAGTTGAATTAGACAAATCTAAAATAATAGACTCATCTTTATCCTTATAAAAAGAAACACCGAAATCTTTTATCTCTTTTATTCTTTGACTATCATAATTATCATTGATTTCATCCTCAAACAATCCGGTGAAATCATTACTTTGTTTAGCACTTTTACTCCCAGGCATCGCACTTTCTACAAATATCAAAACAGCGCAAACAATGTATAAAAGTAAAAATAAATACTGAACAATGTTTTTGAAAACATTGTGTTTTTTTGCTGTCGTCATTATGATTTATCCAATAGTAATATAACTAATCAGACCATCTAGCAAACAAAGAAATCGTATGATTGACTATTGTTAAGTCAGTGAATTGTCCTGAATTGACGTCATCTCTAGATGTGTACCATCCTTTGAAAGTATGTCCGTTTTTCTTAATCACAGGGAATTCATCCAAATCGACGTAACTTCCCCCATTGACTCTAATAGGATAAATATTTGTCCCTAGGGCTGTTTCAGTACCATCAGAATTCTTGACATAAAGAGTTTCACTACCATCAGTCAAAGCGTTGAAATAAACAAAATACTTTTGACTTTCATTAGAAGAGGAGCCTTTGATTGAGAATATCTCAGACCACGCTCCATTCTCTTTCGTATAAACCCCACCAGTGCTGATGTTCAAATAGAAATCACCATCATTACCAAAGCTTCCTGCAGGTATATCGCTTCCGTATCTCCAAGTAGAGCCATCTTTTCCATCTTTAGTCTTTTGAATAAAGAAATAACTCCAAGCACCACTCTCATAATTGACTTTAAAAATCCAATCATTCTTATGAGAATTGTTGATCATTTCCAATTCTTCATTATCAGCATTATCGACTGTTACCATATCGATACTAGAAATTGAATCACCTTGTTCACCTTTTTTAATAGTAACAACTTTACTGGTATCATTTGTCAATTTAATTGTCACTACAGTGTCGCCAGAATCATCGATATTAGTTTCAATATCGGCGATTCCAACACCATCAATTCCGTCTTTTCCACCAGGAATTGTAAATTTGTCTGAACTACCATCAGTATAAGTAATAGTTACATTCAAATCATTGCTGCCTTCAACTTGATTTATAACTACATCAGATATTCCTTTTCCATCTTTTGGACCGGGGATTGTCACTATAGTATCAGCAATGCTTGAATCAGTATAATGAATTGTCAATGTGGTGGATTTATCCTTATTTTCAACTGCATCGACTGAGGCGATTCCAACACCTTCCTTTCCCGAAATTCCAGCTGGGATAGTAAACTTGGTCGGAGTAGCTTCTTCATCAGTATAAGTGATTGTAACGATGACATTCCCGTTCTCATCACTATCATGAGTGACAGACTTAATCTGCAAAGCTTGATCAGTATTGAAAAAAGAACACGAAGCTAACGGCATCAATCCAATAGACATAGAAGCACATAACACAGCGATTAATCTTTTCATTTTCATATACCTTTACCTCCTGAGGTCGTCCGATGGACTTTGATCAAATAGATACGGCTTTTCTCCTTCATTCAAATTCAACTTACCATTCGAATAGAAGTAGAACGGATGTGAGCCTGTGACACAAAGAACAGCTCTAGCTAACGCTGCGGCTATAGAATTAGTATATCCGCCACTGAAATAAGACATTAGCATATCTAGTGTCTCCTTCTTAGAAAAGATCATATTCGAATCAGAAGATTCAATCTCAACATCCGAACTATTCAATCCTCCACCATAGAAGACGACAGCAGTATTCAAATAGTTCTTATCATTTATTTTATACAAATATCCGTTGGATTCAGCTGATTTTTTTAATACATCCTTAACTTTGAAGAAATCATCTATGGACATTCCCTCAAAATCCTTTCCAAGACTTGCCAACAACAACGATAGTTGCTCATAAATCAATGCTGAAGTCATAATATCATCTATGTCCTTCCAATCATAGAACAAGCTATTTCCAGTAATATTTAATTTGATGGGATAGCTAGTTCCACCGATTTGATCATATTTGCAAGTCATTCCCATGCTTCCTAATAGTCCAATGATAGAAGTAGGAGAGCCGTTATACATCATAGGTCCATTGAAGGATGTCTCGACACCTATTGAGAATACACCTGAATTTGCAAATGATGTATCCTTGACATTTATTACAGCATCGTATTTCTTAGAGCCGTTAGAATCGATTATATTCTCATCATTATCTAATCCATTTTGGATACTTTCAAATGTCTTTCCTGATGATTGAGAAGGCTGACTCAATCCTTCCGTCAAAATCGATTGAACCATATTATCCATATTGAATCCATCATTGGCATCACCTTGGCTGTCGTAATAACTAGTGAATTGACTAGTCTTTGTACTTCCATCTGGCATCACAATAGAAGCTTCTTTGCTTTTATCTACTTTATTTTCTAAATTACTTCCCACCAGTAGCAAGAATTCACCCGAGTCTTTCAAAATAGAATTATCTATTGTCAATCCATCAGTGGAAAATGCACGTATTATATTCTTACCATTGGACAAAACACTATTTTGAACAGTGTTATTTTTTCCGTTCACCTCTAGTACTGTACCAGTATAAAAGTAATTGTACATATCATTTTGTGCATCTGAATTTTGGATTCTTATATTATCTAAAATGATATTGTCTCCATCCAACAATAATCCGACATTGTCTTGAGCATAAGCTTCAACAAAAGGATTTGTCGATATATCACCTATTCCTATATAAGGAAGAGGCCCATGGAAATAATCCTTATTAGCATCAGGAACAATAATTCCATTTCTATTCTTATCAGGAAGTCCATTTCTAGGGAAAGCGAGATTATTCAAATTGATGGTAAATCCATTCCCATATAAATCTTTTTGCGCTCTTATTCCAGCAATTAATTTCTTTGAAACAGGTTCTTTCAAAGCATCTTTATTAGTCTCATTAAATTTATCGATATAAGTTGTGTGATATGTGGATTCAAATTCATAGTATTCATTCGAGAAAGAAAATGAATCAGTGTCAAAGCTATAATTTCCAAATAGTTTGTCAGTCTTAGCATCTGATTTAAGTTCGTTTTTATATAAAATCTTTTTTTCATTGCTAGGGTCCACTCCACTAGCAACATATACATCTGCTAAAGATCCTAGCGATGTCTGCATGACAACTGGATGACCAGTCGAAGATTTGTTGGTGCACATCAACAAATCGTTATAGTTATAAACATTGACACCGTCTTTGACTATATTGAATCTATAAGTATTTGAAACACTATCATCTAAAGAACTGACAAATGTTATGAACGCATCTCCATACCCATTAAAGGAAATCTCCTTGGAGCCATCATCGAAAGATATATTGTCCGATTTCGATAAAACCCTATAGGAACTATGTTCGTCAGTATCTATGACGCATTGAATATCGAGTTTAACCTTTGAAGCGACTGTATGTAATCCATCATATTCCAATGAAGAATAAGAGGGATCGTATTGACCAAAATCCAAGTATGATTTAGAACTTTGTCCACTTACATTTCCTTTATAATTGACGATGATCACACCTTTATCATAACAATATGCGTGGAAAGTTTTAGAAACAGTCTTCTTCTCGTTAGAACAAGTCACATCTATCTCGCCCTCTTTATTGACTTTAAGATTGAAATTATCATCATTTTGCACAATCTCTGCCACATCATCCGAGGATGAATTAGATAAAGACCAAATTAAATTATTACCATCAGCTAAAATATTATTAGGATCGCTGACGGGAGTAGCTTCTAACTTATATGTGTTATTAGTCTTAAACCCCTCATTTTGCCTATAATTCCAAGATATATCTGAAATATCTACTGCAACAGCACGAGTCAAAATTGTCACTGTCACAAAAGAGAGAATACCCAAGAGGAATGGAATGATAAGAAGGATGACTAAAGTTTTTCTTTTCATATGTTTCTAACCTCCATCTTTTTAAAATAGGTAGAACTTTTCTTTAAGAAGAAAACCACGACAAGAATAGATAAAATAAAAGTCAAACCTAAATCAAAATACAATATTCCAACTCCTTTCATAATCGTGAAATCAAGTCCGATATCAACCAACACCAACAACATCGGATAAACTATTACACTATATGAAAACAAAGTAGAGAATTTCTTCTTCACCGCACCTAAATCATGCATATCCATGACGACACCGCCAAAATTCATTATAACTAATAGCAACAATCCTATAAACAAGAAGAAAAAGAATGACGATAAGGTTATGTTATGGGTCAAATAACAAGCCAGGACAGTTACAAAATATGAAATAGAAGTCAAAGATAAAGGAATTAATACTTTAGTCAGTGTGATCAATTTATCATTGATTGGCAACAACTTCACATTCATCAAATTCTGACCTTCCATAGAAAAAGAAGACGATCCACTTGAATGAATGACTAAAACAAACTCTAAGAGCAATAACATTTGTATCAAAGTCATCATGTCTGGAACGAACATCAATAAGACTCTAAGATTCTTTTGGAGAATTGTGTTTATAGAAGATAAGACAGCAAAGGATAAGAAAGGCAGCATTATCAACAAAGCAGTATAAGAAAATGTGTTTCCACTATTTCTAAAGATAAGCATCAATTCTTTCTTAATAAGACCTTTCTTCATATCGCCTATAGACTTGTATTTTCCACCAGTTTTATTCTTATTGTGATCATCTCTTTGATTTATAATCGTATAAAAAGTAACAGACAAGAAATATCCGATTACCAAAAACAAGAGAAGAAGACCTAAAGAGATCAATACACAAGAAAGAATATTCTTAAATTTTATAACGGGAGAAAGAATAGAATAAACAGGAAGAAGGAAAGGACACATACCATCTATGGCTTTAATGAATGTAGAGGAGAATATATCCTTAAAAGAATAGTTATCTAACACTTTGAGAAAGAGGTTTAAACAAACTTGATATAAATAACAAAGACCTACGACTATCAAACTAGCACAAATAAACTGGAGCCATTCTTTATTTTGAAGAAACTTATATATAACTTGTACCAGTACGACTAAAGTAAATATCACACCGATTGAAAATAAGGAAATAATGAATGGATATAAAATACAAAAAACGTAATAATAAGGGATAAATTGCCTAAGAGCTCCATAAGTGACAAGGATAGGAAAAGACATTATAAAAGACTCTATCACTTGATATAAATAGACATAAATCATCTTAGCTATGATTTTGCTATCAGTACTTATGCATAAAGGAGCAAGAATCATCGAATCTTTCTTGTCGAACATTACTTTTCTAGCTCTGACTAATCCTTCTATTATTCCTAGAATAAACATAATAAAAATAGAAAAGACTAAGAAATCAAAACTAGAGTCAGAGGAATAAGCGCTAATCTTTGTATCTAATGAATAAGTCAAATAAGAAATTAGAGCAATCAAAAGACAAGCTGCTATAGCTTTTAACAATATAGCTATCAAAGTGGATTTATTGCCACTTTTAGCCTTAGCCAATTTAAATTCCTTATTGACTAACTCAATAATCATTTTTTATCTCCTTTATATATAGAGAAGAACAAATTCCTCATATCCGTCTTCAAATAAGGATTACGAGATGTTAAATCAAAGGTAGTTTGAATAACACCGTTATTCAAAAGACACGCCTTTGTAGCCACATCAAAAATGAAATCTATACTATGTGAAACTATTAAAATTCCTTTCTTAGCTCTCTTAAAGTCATTTATGACATCGACCAAAGTCTTATAGACCATAATATCCAATCCGACTGTAGGCTCATCCAACACCCAAAGATCTGGGTTATGGATGATAGAAGCCATCAATGCCACTTTTTGTTTCATACCATGAGAATACTCACTGATACGTCTCTTCATATCAGATTCAGGCATATCAAATTTGATCAGCAACGCCTGATAATTCCTATGGAATACCTCATCGATCATCTGATAAGATGAACCGATGAATTTCAAATATTCCTCACCTGTCATCATCTCATAGAGGATAGGTTCCGATGGAACATATCCTAAATTCAATTTAAAATTAATTGGATCTTTATCCAAATCCAATCCATCCAATTTAACGATTCCGTCATTCTTGGTTTTCAAACCGACAATACAATCCAAAGTAGTTGATTTACCAATACCATTCTTACCAAAAAGACAATAGCATTCACCTGGATTAACCATGAATGACAATTCATTTACAACAACACGTTTACCATAGGATTTAACCAATTTTTCGACTTGAAGAATCGGTTCTATTTCAATTGGATTTTTTTCATTCTTTTCCTCTTCCATAGATCAGTCCTCCTTTCTTAAAATACTCTTTATCCAGAGATTAAATGAGTCATCTTCATTTTTAAAATAAGACATACTGGAATCACAATTCAAGCAATGAGCCTTAGTTCCAAAGTTATAAACATTCCTACTTCCACATACAGGGCAGACTTCGAATATGTTCTTCACTTTAAAGACAAGTCCTAAACTTTTTATTAGATTCATAAGACTAGTTTGATCGTTCTTATAATATGAAGATACAAGAATCTTATTGTAATAATTAGATTTGTTAGAAGCAGTTATAAAAATAGAATTATCAAATATCTTCTCATCATTCTTCTTTTTAGTTCTAATAGGCTTTAATGATTTTTTATCAACTTTTCTAATTATGTGGATTATAGAACTACTCTGCTCACCTTTGTAATCTAAATCAATAATCAACGATAGATCAGCTCCTTCTTTCAATGAGTAAGTCATCTGATCTTTCACAAATACGATAGGATTAAATTCTATAAAGCCATCCTTATCCATTTTGAATATTTGTCCATCTAGATCAACACCATATGTGTCCAACAAGTTCAACAGCCTCAAGACAATAAAGTTGAAATAACTTTTATCCATACAATCAGAAGGATAGTTTTGATTCAAATAATTATCTAAATAAAATTTATAACAGTAAGAATAAAGAGGGTTATGAATCAAGACATTTGTAGGAATTATGTCTTTCTTAATTTTATAAGGAGAAACAGATTTATAAAATTTGCTAGATTTAATAAACTTAATATATTTCTTGGCCTTGCTTAGTTTTTCAGTGAAGTCCGGTCTCTTGTCAGGAATATCATAGAATTCTCTTTCGATAGGTCCTTTAAATAAAGGTAATTCATTTAAGAATGAATGAGATGAATAAGTTAAAGAAGGCATTTCATAAGATTCAGCCAGCGAAGAGAAATAATCTTCTTCCATTAAAGAGAAATCATCGATGTCTTCGCTCAGTAAATCTACTAGTAGACAAATAAACTTGTTTTCATACATAATGATAGAATCTATAGATTCACTAGTATGAACAAATTCAGGGGTTTTTTCACCATTTTTTTCTTTCCAAAGAGAAATATCTCTCATCGTATCGATAAAACCTTTTTGGTCGAGGCTTGATACTAAATCACTTCTCTTCACCAATCTTTCACTATCAGTTTTAAAGACAGGCTTTCTAACGATGGATAAGATTCTTTCCAAAACCTTTGTTAAAGAATCTATTTTATCTAAGGCATCTTTGAAATTTAATTCTTCATCAGAAGGCAATATATACTGCTTATTCTTTATTAAATCCTTGAGATTCCTAAAATTTGTAGGCTTTGAAAACACGCTCCAAGTCCTGGAGTAGAACGATCTCAGTACACCAACATTTTTCTTAGTTTTCAAGTCCATATAACAAAGATTAAAGCTTTCTCATAAATTTCTTAACTTCACTTCTAGTTAGCATAAAGGAATTGACGCCATAAGTATCGTCGATCAAAGACAACAATGAACTCAATCCTTCCTTGACATAATCTTCAAATCTTCCATCCAATTTAGAAATAACTTTTCTAGAGAACAAGAAATCCAAAGCTTCTTCCTTAGTTCCTCCGAGAGCGACAAATACAGGAACAAAGTCATCGATTTGATTTAAAATACGGTTACCAAATGTGATATCGAATGTATCATTTACGAAGTCAGTGATAGTAGAGAATTTCTTATAGTCATCTTCACTCATCCTATTCTCCACGGTAGATTTAGCAGTATCAAACTTTTTGCTTAAATCATCGTAGGAAATCATAATAGGATCAGCATCACCATCGACAGCAAAAGGCTCATTTCTTCCATCGAAAGAAATAGTAATAGCACGGTCATAAACCTTATCAGTAATTGTGTAGGTTGAATCATCTTTATTTGCAGTTCCGATAAACCATGTATTTTCTGGAATATGTAATTCACCATTTATCAAATGCTCAGGTGCTTCAAACCCATAAGGCAATTGCATAATATGCAAAATCCACTTATCCTTTGGATATTCCAAAATAGAAAGAAAATCAGCAAAATAATATTCGACACGTGCAATATTGATTTCATCCAAAACCATAATATTAACATGATTCGATTGATAGGTCATTTTATATAGTCTTTGAATAAAAGGTGTTTCGTTATAACGCTTAGAGAAATCGTTATAGTAACCTAACAATGAAGTTCTATCACGCCATGAAGCCTGAACCGGAGCGAAGAATGAATCTTCTCCGATAAATGTAGAGAAATAACGAGCTATTGATGATTTTCCTGTTCCTGACAATCCTTCCAAAATAATCAATCTAGAGACAGAAAGACCAGCTAGGAACGAACGAATCGTTCTTATGTCAAAATATAATCCTTCTTGTTTAGCTAAATAATTTCTAAATCTATCTGCCATATCCTTCAAAGAAATACCGTTTTCAGGAATATTTTGAGCGGAAATTGTATCCAGCGACTCCTTATCTATTGAGCATAATCCAGGAAAAACATATTCTTTGGTTCCAAGAGACACTTCATTTGTAGAACCATTAGCCCCAGCATTGTTAGAAGAAACACAATTTGTATTTACTTTAGGAAGATCAACACCAAGAATATCAGACAATTCTCCTTGTTCTTCTCTCTTCTTTTCAACCTCTTCGTCTCTTTGTTCTTCGAAATCATCATATTCTTCAGGTTTAAAGAATCTATAAGGCTTATCGATGTTTCTAAAGTTGATGAAAATAGCACATATTGAAAATATAAACGCTGCAACAAAGATTCCAATTATCAATGTGAACAATAACACTTCACCTAAGAACTTGAAACTAAGCGTTAGGTTGCTAGCAAAAGTGACTGAATCAGTTCCAATAGGAAGTTGACAAACAAGTGATATTCCAAGCCATAATGCAGCACAAAGCAAACCGGTTACTACATATGTAATCACCCATTTTCTTGTGTGAATTTTATTGTCATAAAATTTGGCCATTCTCATTTCAAATATAAATGCTGCAGCAAAAACAAATGCATATATAGCAAACAAATAAATCATAATCCATGCATTGAATTCTGCATTTATCATGTTTTTCGATCCCAGCAATGATTCAGCCATCATATGTATGGGATTCTTTGAACTGAATATTGAATTCTTAGCATCCAAGCATCCAGCAATACAAACAAACAACAAACAATAAAGGAAAACCATTGATATTGCTATCCAATTCTTTCTTGTAATATGAACTTTTTTCATGTTTTATTTTCTCCTATCTTTAAACAAACTTACAAACACTAGCGATTTATTTAGAATTATAATCAACCCTAAGAGCCATCACTAGAAACCTCAGATTCAGATTTATCTTCACCCATATCAGTCTCATCATCAACTTTCTTTTTTTCGATAAGCTTGTCATTTGCAAATAAATACGATTCACCTTTGAACACAAGTTTTTCATAAGATGTCTGTTCGACATCTTCACTGCTGTCATACTCCGCTGAAAATGGTAATGTGTTCAATAAGAAATCAGTTCTTTTAGAAATGGATTTTTGATATTTATCGCTATAGTATTCATACATACCAAAACAATATAAGACACAGAAAATAGTAATAATTCCCGAATTGCTTTGAAGGAACACTATGAAAGCTCCAACCCCTTTAATTCTAAAGTTTGTGTAATAACCTACAATGCGATCATAAGAAAGCGATTCTTTATATTGAGATCCAACATCAGAAGCATTATTAGAGTCACCTTGAGTTATGAATGTTTTGGTGCCATCAGTTTCTTTAATTTCAATAACACGGTGAACAATCACAATATTTTCATCGTTTCTATAAGCTACAACATCATAGAGCTTCACTTGATCTACATCTTTGTACTTTTGAATTTGAATAATGTCATACGTGTTGAATTGATTATTCAAATTATTAGTTTTCAAATACGTATTCGCTTCATTTTGTTGACTCATAGATCCAGAACCTATGACCACCATCGCCTTATCCCCAATCATAGTCACACCAGATGTAAATCTGTTGACCAAAGAATAAATGAAGAAAGCAGCAATAACTCCAAGAATCAAATAGGAAATAACCTTTCCGACAATTCTCATTGCTTTTCTTCTCTTACTTTTTTCACGTTTGGTTTCTTCAATTACATTGTCTAAGAGATACAAATCATCTTCGCCATTCTCAATGGTATGAATTTGAGATAAAAAATAATGTCTAAATAAAAATGTAAAAACCAATGAAAATGATAGAAGACAAACTATAGTAACAATCAAAGAAATAATTTCTAGTGTTTGCATTAATAAATCCCTAAACGGCAATTTATTTTAACATAATGGAAATATATATAAATAGGTTATTACTCATTCCTTATTAATGTATGGGATTTAAAATACTCATTGATATAATTTTATTCAATAAGAATTAAAATTATGAAGGTGATAATAGATTCTTGAAAATAGTGATATGATTTCAAATATGAATAAATATCAAATAAGCAAAAGCCCTACTTTAGAGAGATTAAATTTAGGAAACTCAATAGAAGGGTTGAAGAATAAAGAGACTGGACAAAGAATTTGGGAAATTGATTTTTTACGTGGTTTTTTCTTCTTCGGAGTTATTCTCTATCATTTTGCTTGGGACTTTACTTTCTTTCCAACTCTTTTCTCCAACTGGTACGAGATGTCTTCAATTTATGTCGGCCTAAATAACTTGTCTAGAATTTGTAACGAAATTCTAAGAGAAGACTATATGATATATTTTGTAAATTTCTTTTCTGGTGGGTTCTTATTTATAACTGGTGTATCGTGTTCTTTGTCACATTCCAATTTATTAAGGTCTATAAAAATTTCATTAGTTGCTTTATTAATTACTTTAGTAACATATCTAGGTTCAATTACAACAGGTGATGATATGACAATCATATTCGGCATCCTACATTGTATGGGTCTATCATTATTAATTTATTCCATATTTGAACTGATATGCAAATACATAAAAATCAAGATATCACCTTGGGTTCTATTAATAATCGGACTGGGAATGACTGGATATGGAATGTATATAGAATATGCAATAGTTTATAGAGTCTATTCGACCGCTATGTTAACCCCATCAATTTTTATGAAAGTAGTATTGGGATTTGCCTATACATACAACGATGACTTCGGTCTTTTACCGAATATGGGGAAAATATTAGTCGGTATTGCAATTGGAAAATGGCTATATGATGGTAAGAGAGGCAAAAAATCCGTCTTACCAAAGTTAGATGGAAAATGGAATAAACCTGTCTGCTTAATTGGAAGGCATACATTCTTAGTCTATATTATTCATCAACCTATAATTTGGATTGTTGTGATTTCGATTTTATTTGCACTCGGTTATAGAATAAGTATTTGATAAATAAGATACAATCTATATATAATAGGTGAGTTTTTCGAATAAAGAGGAAAAAGGTATGGCATTTGAAAACACTGTATGGGGTAGAATCGCACTAATTAGTACGCGTCATCACGGAGTAGCTTTGAGATTTAGAGGAAAAGAGTTTTCCTATGATTATTTGAAAGATCAAGTTGATAAATATGCATCTCGTCTCTATAACCTAGGTATAAGAAAGGATGATGTAGTTTGCATTGCTGCACCTAATATTCCAAGCTCAATCTTTGCAATGTATGCTGTGAATAGTATTGGTGCAATAAATTTTATAGTTCATCCTTTAATCCCTGCTAAAGCTTTGGAAGAAGATTTAAAAAAGACCAAAGCAAAATTATTACTTGTATTAGACCAACGATACTCTATTTACAAAGATATTAAACAATGCCCTATTTATACAATAAGTCCAAAGAATGAATTAAGTCCAATCGAAGATTTCTTCTATCCAATAGCCTATGCATCAAAACTAAAAGGAAGCAAAGGCCATGATTTAACCTTAGTTCCTTTCACAAAAGAGCCAATCGAAAGGAACACTGATGAATATAAACCCTCTTTCTATTTACAAAGTGGTGGAACAACAGGAAAAAATAAAATCGTCGTATTAAATGATAGAGCAGTAAACTATCAAGGAGAAAATGTAGCTTGGATCTTAGGTGATCAATATAGATATTGCAAAGGATCTGGAATGCTTGGGTTCTTGCCTATGTTCCATGGCTTTGGTTTGGCAATGGGTGTTCACGCACCTTTGACCAACTATGCAACCTCAGACTTAATGGCTACATATAATGAGAAAGAAATAGGAAAGCTTATTAAGGCTAGAAAACTTCGATATTTAATAGTAGTTCCTTATTTAGCTAAAAGAATGCTAAAAGGAAAAACATTAAATGATCCTAGCGTCTCAAATCTAACCCATGCGTTCATCGGTGCAGATAAGACTAACCCGACAGTATTTACTGAATTTGATTCCATCATGGAAAAGAACAATTCAAAATGTAGATTATTGGAAGGTTATGGCTTAACTGAAACAGTCACAGTGGTTGTAGTAAATAGAATTTTTGATAGAAAACCCGGCTCCGTCGGTAAGCCATTCCCAGATGTCAAACTTAAAGTGATTGACGAAAATGGTAACACATTAAGCACAAATCAAAATGGTCAAATTTGTATTTCAGCTCCTTGCTTAGCATTAGGTTATTTAAACGACAAAGAAGCAACTGATAAAACCTTTGTAACTGATGAAAATGGAATTAGATGGGTTTTAACAGGCGACGAAGGTTATATCGATGAGGATGGATTCTTATTCATCAAAGGAAGAATAAAAGATATGTTCAAAATCGCTGGATTCAATATATTCCCAGCCGATATAGAAGACATGACCAACAAGATTGAAGGTGTTGAAAATTGTGCTGCTGTATATATAGATAACCCCAATCATCCATATGTACACTTGTTCATAAAGTCAGGTTCTAAAAATATTGATACCAGTGAATTAGTAAAAAGAGTAAGAGAAAATTTGTCTAATGAATTGATCAAATACGCAGTTCCTGAAAAGATAACAGTCATCGACAAATTGCCTCTTACAAATGTAGGAAAAATCGATAAGAAGAAATTAATTGAACTAGACTAAAAAACACCATCGGTTAAACCCTTTGGTGTTTTTTTCATTCATCGATCAATTGTTATTTAATTTCTATGGTCACATTGAGACACTCATCAAATACATCCATTATTCCATGACCGTCTATAGACTTGTCCTTTATAAAATCATCCAAGAAATCAAATCTTTTATATTCTTTTCCGTCCATCATCAATACGATATCGTCTTGATCGACATCAGAATATAAGAATTTAATACTATACAAATGATTTTTATAATTGAATGTAATCTGATGTCCAAAAGAAATAAAGATTGGTAAGAATTCTTTAATTTCTTTTCCATCTTTATAGGCTAAAGTCTTAGCTAAAAAATTAGGATTGATTTCAAACTTATCATCATTTCTTGGTGAAAACCATTCAAAATGAGGATAGACACTCTTCCAATAAGATAGACCAAATCTCAGCATTATCGTCTGAGTCATGTGACTAGCACCGAACAACCATGAAGCTGCATAATTATATCCGTCATTATTTGCGGCTGGGCTCTTCTCAAATTCCTTAAAAAAATAAGTTCTATATCCATCCATGAAATGATAAAGCCATGGATTCATTATCTCTTTTCCATGATCATCCAAAATAGGTTTAAAAGTAGTTACAAGCTCATCAAGATATCTATCAGGTTTATATAACATTGAAAACATCTTAAAAGTCCAGTAAAGAAGATAATAAGCTGTAGAAGATTCTTTATCCAAACATCTGTTGATATAATCAGACTTATCGATTATTAAATCATTGAGCTCTGGATAAGAGATCGATTCATCTTTTATAAATTTAACAACAGTCGAATAGCCAAACTCCGATTCGACTATATCTTTCCCAGTCGACAAAAACAAATCATGAATTAGCTTATTATTAGCTGCTTTAGATCCATCAGGAGAAGCAACCTTCATGTCTTTTAAAACATTGCTAAATTTGGAATCATTTTTTGATTCCAATATATCTAATATAACTTGATATATGTTTCTATAATCCATAGCTATTATTTAGAAGAAGATTCTTGTTTTCTCTTCTCCTCTTCTTCTAAACGCCCTTGCTCTTTGAATTTTTCGATCAATTGATTTCTTTCCTCACGCATTTCTTGAATCTTAGCTTTTTGCTCTTTAGTTATTTTAGGTTTAGAATTTTTAGGTTGAAGAGGATGAGTCTTTCTCCACTCTTTAATACGAGGCTTTTCTTCCTTCTTTTGTGCTTTACGCTCCTTCAAATAAGCCTTGTACCAAGCCTTGGATTCTTTCTTATAAATCTTGACATTCTCAGGTCTATTCCAATATTCCTCTAATTTAGGTTGCTCTTCTCTTTGACGAGAAACTTCTTCATCGACTCTCGACTGAACTAATTGAGCTATTTGAATAGGTTTCAAGTCTTTATACTCGTCATAAAAAATAGGCTTCAAATACGATATCTGAATAGGATATACATTTTTATCTTTAGATTTGAAATCTAACAAGGTATATGTTCCAAAAAGGGCGATTGGAACAATCGGAGCTTTGGATGTTTGGGCGACTCTAAAAGCACCTGAGTGAAATTCACTCAATGTATGATGAACAACATCTGGAGTCCTAGTCCCTTCAGGCCAAATGAAATAAGACATATCTGGATTAGCAACTAATTTTTTTCCGATACTATTTATCGTTCTCAATTCTGAAAGAGGAAAACCTCTATTAATGTAATCACCACTGACAGATCTCAAAACACCATCGATGACTGGCATTCTAGAAACATCGAGTTTAGCTAAAAGTCCTGCTGGTTTCTTATTTACCATCAACATAGAAACACAATCCCAATCTGATTGATGGTTTGGGCAGAACAATACTCTTCCTTCAGGTAAATTCTCTTCACCCTTGATAATGTATTTAATTCTAAATGGTCTATAAAGTGAAAGGGCAGCTTCCCTGCATAAATTGTATCTAACATCCAAAGGTGCCTTCTCCGGATGGTTTGCATAAGCATAAATCTTAGGGCTTTTTGTTGCTACTCTAAATATAAACGGCCAAACAAGTCTCATTACACTAGGCATATTTCAATCCTCCTTTTGCTCAATCTTTTCGCTGATAACAAATATTAAATGAAATAGCAGGAACTATAAGAAGCTGTGAATAAAAATCACATCCAGAAGGAATTTTACCTTTTCCATTGAATATTATCTTTACATATTTACTGAAATTATATGAGAAAGTTTCCTTGGATGGGTTGATGATGATGTGATAAGCCTCACCATCATCAAAATTATAAGTAACCTTCAAAGCACCATGTCCGATATTTTCAAAGCATATGTGCTTGACGATATCTTCACGTTCTAAGAAGCTAATAGGAAGTTGCTTTTTCAATTCTAAGGCTTCTCTTAAGAACTTAATCATGTCACGATTTTGACTTGCTAAATCATAGTTGAAGCCGTTCAATTCATCTCCTGCATTATATGTATTGCCATATCCTCTTTTAGTTCCACCAAATTCTTGTCCCATATGGAAGAATGGAATTCCTTGAGCGAATACAGTACATGCGTTTATCAAATTAATGCGTTTCTTTTTCTCATCTGGCAATTCATTTTTGCAGACATATTCAATCTTGTCGAACAAAGTTTCATTGTCGTGACATTCGACAAAGTTAATAGATTGAGAAGTCTTTACAAACATCGGTCTTCTACCCATATCCATAACACTTCCAGCAAACGCGTATTTAAAATCCTCAATCTTTCCTAAATCTCCATCCAAATATCCACAAGAGCCAATGGAATCACCTATTCCTCCTTTCGAAGCTTCTCTAAAGAATCCGTTGAAGAATCCGATGTCAGGTAATGATAATCCATTACCGTCACAAGTCTTTTCTTGATAAGGCAATGCTGTAGGCATATCCCATCCTTCTCCATAAAAAACCATATCGGGATAGTCTTTCTTCAAACTCTCATAAGCTTCTTTCATCGTTGTCGAGTCGATGAGTCCCATCAAATCGAATCTGAAGCCATCAGCCCCGAAAAATTCAACTGCATGACGTAAAGAATCTTTGATAAGTCTTCTACACATATAATGTCTAGATTCCAAATCATTTCCACAGAAGCTTCCATTAGATAAAGAACCATCTTTATTCTTTCTAAAGTAATATCCAGGAGCAAGAATATCTAAAGAGTTTGTATTTTTGTTGAATACGTGGTTATAGACTACATCAAATACAGCTCTCAATCCATTCTTGTGGAATCCAGCAACCATATCTCTCAATTCGAACAGTCTCTTATAAGGATCATTAGGTTCTGTTGAATACGATCCTTCAGGGGTGAAGTAATTAACTGGATCATAACCCCAGTTATAAGTCTTGAAAGGATCGTCGTCGTCGATAGTTTGAAAATCCAAAACAGGTAACACCTGAATATGAGTTACACCCAATGATTTCAAATAATCCAATCCAATTGGGAATCCGTCTTCAGTCTTTAAACCTTCTTTAGTCAAAGCTAGATAAGTTCCTTTGTTTTGGATATCAGTCAATGAAGTCATATCTCTGACGTCTACTTCATAAACGGACATCTTAGTCAAATCCAAAGGACTAAGATTTTCTTTATTCAAAGGACGGGATAATACTTTTTCTGGATTGATGACAAAAGAATAACGTGAATTGGATGACAACCCAAAGGAATAAGGGTCAGTAGAAGTAAAGAACTTACCTCCATTGCAACCTGCATATAAATAACTAGCACCATCCAAGTCACCTTTGATAGTGACTTTATAAACACCACATTCCATTCTTTCCATCGGAACAGATGAGACTGAATCTTGACCTACGAGTTTATAATGCACGAACATGGTAGTAGCAAAAGGAGCAAACACATAGAAGGATGTCTCTTCTTTTGAATATACAGCACCTAAAGGACCATCATATCTGTATTTCTTGTCAAAGTCATCATAATCACCCAATACTGAAACATCTAATTTAATGACATTGTTCAATATATCAAGAATACTATAATCGCTATCGACATTGAAATCATATTGAACAGGAAGCATATACATATAGTGATCGCCTTGATCAGCTACAGAGATAGGCTTCAAAGTCAAAACAGGCTTATAGCGATCATAAAGTCTAAGATAAGGATCCTTACCATTAGGCCATAATCCTTTTTTTACCCAAAGTTGAATAGCATCTTTTGATATGAGTTTTGCATAGAAATCCATAATAAATATCTCCCTTATAAAATCAATCATCGAGTAGAACTATCGCACTAGCAATAAAATCATGAGTCAATGAAACTTGTCCTACTTCGACCCCATCGACATATAGATGTGGTCTTCCAGTCGTATCATCCAATATCTCAACTCTGCTATATTTTATATCTTTTTTCCCACTAGCTTTAACAAAAGCTTCTTTTGCAGCAAATCTCGAAGCTAAATAATCATCTTTTCTATCTTGACTAACAAACTTCTGATAAACTTCGTACTCTTTTTTTGACAAATAAGTCTTTGGAAAAGCCGGATTCAAGTCCTTCATTCTTGAAATGAGAACATTGTCAATTCCAACTTTCATCATCACTCCTTGCCTTTCAACAAGACATATGCTCTAGGAAAGCTGCATACTTCCTTTATAAAATTACAGGCATCATTCTTTTTGAAGGCTAAAGCTCTGTTGACCAAAGCAGGCCATGCGAAATGATTCAAATATCCATCGATTAAATTAGTCAAATAGTCCTCGCTATCACCGACATCTTCGATACTGGATCCTAAGAAAGAAAGCTGCATGGATCTAAAAGGTGAAGTCATCGATTTATAAGCCTTAGGCAAATCCAAGAAATGTTTCTCCAAAGCATTCTTAAGCTTATCAGGTGAATTAGTTTCGAAGAATGCAGTCATATATGTATCTTCTCCAGCTTCTTCTAAATAATGACCATTGTTGAAAATAATCAATCCATCATCTCTCATCTTTGCTATCGATTCATGGACTGAGGAGAAAATCATATCTCCAGCCATTTCATAGAAAGCAAATAGATCATCCCCAAATTTTTCATATAGTTCTTGTCTACGAGGAAATTTGATTCCTACACCCAAATAAGTCTGACCATCTGGAGAATTGATTTCAGTATATGACTCAGCAACCTTGTCATATTTCTCATCGTTTTGATATTTCTTAACAGGTAATTTCTTAAATGATGGTAATCCAGCCTTATTCAACAATTTAACAACTTCTTGAGGATCGAAATCACCGACAGCAAAGAAAGTTAAATTCTCGACAGAATAGTATTGTTCATAAAACTTCTTTACAGAAGACAAATGGATGGATTGAAGAGATTTCTCTGTTCCAATGATTTCTTCTTTCAAAGGAGAAGAGAAATAAAGTGATTTGACCATTTGTCTATCGAAAACATAACTAGGGTCATCACGTCCGGATGCTAATTCACCTAAAACAATAGGCTTCTCTGCTTCTAGTTTTTCATTTGTTTGATAAAAATACTTGAACATAGAAAACAAAGTGTTCAATGGTTCTTCATAGCCTTGAGATGTAGCAAAATAGAAGAATGTACAAGATTGAGTCGTATAGGCGTTAGCGAAAGCACCTTGAGTCGAGAACTTCTTCAAAGTATCTCCCTGTGCGGTTTCAAATAATCTATGTTCCAAAAGATGTGCGATGCCAGCAGGAATCTTTGTTCCTCCTATTTCTACCTCATCCATGAGACCGCCTTTAGGAATCAATATTCCAAAATATTTAATATTGCTAGCTTTTGAAGGAGCTAAAACATAAGACAATCCATCCTTTGTTTTTCCTTCATATAAAGAAACCTTAAGTCTTTTAAAATAATACTTATCCATTTCAGTTCTCCTTAGAAGGATTGACAGTGAAGCTTCCAACCTTCTTCAATGACTTTATAGCATCTTTGACATCATCCAATGTAATACTGTCATATAATTTCATCAATTCATCTGCAGTCGAGGGAGACTGATTCAAAACTGATTTATTCAAAGCTAAAGCATAAGTAGTAGGTTCTCCAAACATATCGTCGATACTCGTCTTTATAGCTTTCTTTATATCATCAAGTCGCTCTTGAGTTATAGATTCAGCACAAGTGGATAAAAGCTTATCAGTAGTCTTAATAAATTCGTCGACATTCTTTGCATCGATCACAGAAGATACGATCATCGCCTTATCGCCTTTAGGAAACGATACGTCTACACCATATGTCAGGCCCTTTTCTTCCCTTAATCCTTGGAACAAAGGAGAATTATCATCAGAGAGAACTTTAGATAATATATTCTTTAGTGCATGTCCTTTGTTGCCTTGCTCAGCCTCTATTTGATAACCGATAGCGATGCAAGAAGAAGTGATTCCATCTTTGATCAATGACAAATCGCTCACCTTGTCTTCAACAGATATATCGAATTTCCATTCAGGAGCTTTTTCACCGATACTAAATAATTTGCCAAACTCTCTTCCCTTTTTCTGAAATCCGACACTTCCTATATATGCGTCAGCTTTTCTAACAGCATCCAAAGCCTTCTCCAAATCATCAAAAGTCAAAGACATAATTCTCGTATTGTCACCACAAGGTGGATATCCAAAAGTGGCTTCCGGAAAGAAATTCTTCCTCAATCCTTCTAGAGCCATAAAGAAAGGATTAGCTGTCGTATCTCCATTATCTCTAATCATTCTTCCTTTGACCAACATCAGTTTTGCCTCATCATGAGCAAAACCTTTATAAATCAAATCCTTGTATGTTTTAAATACTTTACTTTCCAAAGAAGAAAAAGAAGATTCTATAAACTTGTCCAAAGGACATTCCAACAAAATATTGAACAAATATTTATTTCCATATCTGACAGCACCAAAACTAACTGTCGAAGAATATAAGTTCATCAATCTAAGCTTATATCCTCTCTCATCTTTATATGCGTTAGATGAAACCTTTAGCATTACCGACAAAGCTAACAAAGCTTCATAAGATGTTTTATCTTTGTCGATGACCAATGAAATACATGCTGAATTTTTTCTAAATTCACCACTAGGTCTCAATATTAAACCTGAATACTTATTCATAAGTATCAATTACTCCTTTCAAAAAAGCCATACTTGATTATTTTAAATCAGTATGGCCTTGTTTTTTTATGTTATACCTCGGTAGTGTCAATCATCTTCCAAATCACTAGTGAGAACATGCTTCCCATTACCTAATCTCTTCGTTATGCCTTCAATATCCATGGCATCCAAATAATCACTAGCTTTATTATAAGGAATATTCATTTCTCTTGATAAATAAGATGCTGTAGCTCTATGAGTTGATGTTACTGTTTCCTTTGCTTTAGAGTACATGGGATCCGACTTCACTCTATCATAGATGGATTTCTTCCCATCTTCCCCAGAAAGATCTTCATATACTGGTTCAGCATCTAAAGAAAGAAATTCAGAATTGTAAACAGGCTGGGCTCTTTGTTTTAAATAATTGACAACTGCAGACATCTCATCATCAGATATGAATCCAGATTGACATCTGAGCATTCCTTTGTTATTAGGAATCTTAGCCAATAAATCACCTTTTCCAACAAGTTGCTCAGCTCCATTTTCATCTAAGATAACACGACTATCCTGTCCAGAAGATACCATCAAACAGACTCTTGCAACAATGTTAGCTTTTATATCACCTGAAATAACTGAGACTGAAGGTCTTTGGGTAGCGATGATCAAGTGAATACCGCAGGCTCTTGCTTTAGCTCCCAATCTTCCCACATCCTTTGCAACAGCTCCATTACTGGTAGTCATAAGATCAGCAAACTCATCAATTATGACCACGATGTAAGGTAACTTTTCAGCCTTTGGATTCTTTTTACAATAAGCTTGATAGCTCTCATATTTCTGTGCACCAGCTTTTAAGAATAAGCCGAATCTTCTATCCATCTCTTCAGTCAATTTGCTCAATGCCACCACAGCTTTCTCCGGTTCTGTGATTACAGGGCAGTATAGATGCGGCATATCCGCATATCTAGAAAATTCAACCTTCTTAGGATCGATCAAGACAAATTTAACTTCATTAGGATACGTCCTCATCAAAATCGACATGATGATGCACTGAATAAACACAGACTTACCGCTACCCGTAGTTCCTGCTACCAATAAGTGAGGCAATTCATTCAATTGAGTAGTAAGAATTCTACCGAAAGCATCCTTTCCTAATGGCATGAGCAACTTCTTCTCGCATTTAGGATCGATAGACATCAAATAATCATATAGCTCCTTGAATGGAACAGTCATAGATACTGGATTTGCTACTTCTATTCCAGAGAAACTCTTTCCACTTATCAACGGCAAGAATCTAACCGAGCTATTTCCTTCCAATGTAACCGACAAGTTAGTCATAACGTTCTCAATCGAACTCATTCTAACACCAGGCTCAAGATTGATATGAAAACAAGAGAAAGCAGCTCCGATGTCAAAACCTGTACATGAAGCTTTGATTCCATATTGTTTAAAGAAGTTGCTAATTGTATATCCTCTTTCTACATCCTTTAATTTTATTTCTTCTAATATTTTAGAATTATCAAAATCCATCAAGTATTGATCATCTGGCAAGACATACTTTTTATTAGTCGTTATTACTATAGGTTGCTCTACTTCGGGTTGCTCCTTAATAGGCTCAACTGGTTTTTGATCCTCATCATTTTCATCAGGCTTTGTATCTTCAGTTTCTATCTTTGGAAGCTCGAAAGTTGTATTCTGACTGAAGTCAGTTCTTCTATTCTTTGCAGCTAAATCAGCCCTTTGCTGATCTTCAGCTATTTGTTCATCAGTTTGAGTTAAAGAAAAGCCTTCATTTCTATAAACAACATCTCTTGCTGATTCGACTTTTTGAGCATTATCATTTGTATTATTAAAACTATCATTCGAAGTTTCACCACTTAATCTATCATCATTTTGAATGGGATTATTTATTTTAATATCGGTGTCATCATCGACAATAACATTTAAAGAATGATCAAATTGATTAAAATCTATCGGATCATCTTTAGGTAAATCCAACTCTTCTTTTTCATCTTCTTTAGTAATTTCTTCTGTCTTGTTTAAAACTACATCTTCAGTTTCATAATTCTTAGAATTTATCAGCGTTTCAGCATTAGTAGAATCATTGTTCTTTTGCAAATTATCTATGGAAGATATATTAGTCATCTTAATATTGTCTACTTTAGAGGAGAATGGATTGCTTGAAAAGAAATCATCATCTTCAGAATCATTATCTTGAACAACATTTTGCAAATCGATTTTAGTATCTTTATTAAAATCAGTTCTTTGTTCCTGATTCTCATCATTATTCACTAAATCTTTACCAAATCCATTGTCAAAAATAGAGACTTCCGATTCAAAAGAATCATCATCATAATCGTTGAAAAAAGAACTAGAATCCTTATTATTGATTTCATCCTTATGTTCACTAACAGGTACTTGTTCGACTACATTATCCACTTTTTTATCAACAACATCATTCTTTTCTACTGCTATGGTTTTATTCAATACTTCACCGGAGTTTTCTTTACTGATATTGTTTACAGGAATATCATCATTGCTTTTATAGAATTTATTATCTACAGCAGCATCATTTCTATTTGTACTATCTATTATGGTCGTCTGCTGTGATTTTATTTCAATATCACTGTTCTTATTTTTATCTTCAATCAAATCCGAACTTCTTTCAACTACTGGAATTTGAATATTATTTCTAGCATGCTCTTTTCTAATTCTAGCGATTGTATGTGATAAAGTAATAGCTGGGTAACGAAGCAAAACTAAAATTGACAATCCTAATAAAACTCCAAATAAAATTCTAGTACCTAATAACCCCATTCCAATAGTGTTTCCAAGAGAGACAAACAGCGTAGGAATAAAGCCACCACCAACCATTGAAATCCTAGAAGGTATTTCAACATAGAAACCCGAAGGAGAATTGTTAGCCATCAAATTGGCATATGTCGAAGTAAAGTCACCAACTTTCATATTGCTGAGGTTATCCATACATGATAGTAAGACTGACAATGAGAAGAAAGCGACTATCACCATGCTTATGTCGAGCCAATGAATCTTGTGTTTATCCCCATTGATAGGAGTAATCAAAAAATAAATTCCAACACCTACCAATCCCAGACCTAACACAAAGAACATAATTCCAAAGATATAAACTGATACCCACTTTAAGAATCTAGAAAAGACATCACCATTAGTAAAGCAGAGGATTCCTAATAAAATCATCAAAATGCCAAGGAAAATCCTTGGCAATCTGTTCAGAATATCCCTCCGCTGCTTGTTATCCAAGCTTTGTTTCTTTTTCATAAGCATTACCCTCGCAACGGAATCCTATTAATTATAAATATATAGCCCTTCTTTTTAAAGATAATAAGCCGTTTTAGTAGCATTAAAACCTATATAGTATCAAATAAAAAACAGGCTTTTTCTAATTATATATGAAGAACAATTATGCATTTAGTAAAAGGAAATAAATTTATTAATAACAATTTATTTCTTTTTGACTTAAAGAATCAAAAAACCTCAGCCGAAGCTGAGGTAATTTGATTTTGTTTGTTTCCAAACAATCGGAATGGATTAACGCTTGGAGAATTGGGGAGCCTTACGAGCCTTGTGAAGACCGTATTTCTTACGCTCGACAACTCTGGAGTCGACTGTGATAAGTCCGTTAGCCTTCAAGACCTTACGGAAATCAGCATTGACAAGAGTCAAAGCACGAGAGATTCCCAAACGAGCTGCATTCTCTTGAGCGGAATATCCACCACCATTGACAGTGATGTTGATATCGAATCTGCCAGTCATACCGGTGAGATCCAAAGGTCTCTTAAGATCGATGAGAAGATACTTGTTAGGGAAGTATTTCTCAGGATCCTCACCATTGATGGTGATCTTTCCAGAACCAGTCTTAACGAAAGTACGAGCGACTGCAGATTTTCTGCGGCCAGTTGCGTAGTAGACAGGAGCTTGATCCTTATTGGTGATTACTTTCATGGTAGCCATAATTACTTGTCCTCCTCACGATAGATGTCGCAAAGTTCAACCTTGACAGGTTGTTGAGCCTGTTGTTCATAGTTCTCATCCTTGTAGACGTAGAGCTTCTTGAACTGAGCTTTGCCCAAAGAAGTGTGAGGAATCATACCTCTAACGGCACGCATAAGCATCTCTTCAGGATATTGTTCGATCATGACCTTAGCTGAACGAGTACGGAGTCCGCCGTAGCTGGATCTCTTGTTATCGTAATAGTTCTTTGTCTTGAGCTTGTTACCAGAGAGATAAACCTTAGAAGCGTTGATGACGATGACATAGTCACCACAATCAACAGAAGGAGTGTAATCAACCTTCTCCTTACCCATCAAAACGACAGCGATTTCGCTGGCGAGACGTCCGAGGGGCTTCCCTGCGGCGTCTACCAAGAACCACTTTTTGGAGCCGTTTGCAACCTGCTCCTTTGTAAGTTGTGTAGTCTGCCTTTGCATTTTGCTTTCAATCCTTTTTGTAAATATATTTGTTTGGGCCTTGTCTTTGCTTCAATTTACCGGGTTGAAAAGCCGGACAATAGCCAAAAAATAATTATAATCCAATTAAAAGAATAGTCAATGTTTTTATTTAGTTTTAGTAAAGTTTATTGCTGTTCAGCAATTGAAATCTCTCCAATCAATATTATTTCCTTTTCTAATATTGCAGTTGCGACATAAAGTTTGAAGATTGCCGGGCTCAGTCTTACCTCCTTTTGAGATAGGCATGATATGATCTATTTCTAATGATTCTTTTTTTGTAGATCCACAATTTACGCAAGTATAACCATCTCTTTCAAATATTTCTTGTCTTAATTCATTAGAAACTTTCGCTCTCTCTACTCTTTCGATAGAACCCCACACTTCCCTACTATAAAATCGTCTTCCATCTATTACTTTAGAAGAGTCAATGCTTTTTAAAACATCTATGATTTCATTTAAATCAAATAATTCTTTTTTCTCATCAACAACTCGATGCATTCGTCCTCTCGTCAAATAAAGATGAACTTCAGCATAAAAATCAGTATTTACCTTCTCGATCAAATCATTGAAAACTATAGATTCAATATTCCTCAATTTTTCTTCATTCAAGTCTTCGATAGAAACGTCAAAATTCCCTAATTTATCCTTTACTAAGTCAACTTTGCTTTTATAATCAATTTCCTTGCTAATGTTATTATTCCTGTTTTTTATAATCCTTCTAACAATCAAAGTATTCAAATGAAATTGATATATCAAATAATCCTTACAGCTAACATTTTCAAAGTTCCTAGTCGTATCATAGCAATTTTTATATATTAAAGGATAAATAGAACTGAATTGATATTTACTATTCAGTTCTTTTATCGCTCTTATAGCTAAGCTGTGCTCATTGACAAAATCGACATACTTCCTATTTCGTCTTTTACCAATAATCTTACGTTTTTTATCCTTATCAGTAGCTTTAATTTCTCTAACAAATAAAATACATAATAAGGATAATAAAGCAACAACAAGCAAAGAAATAAACACAATTAAGATAACCGGCATTTAAAGATTAATGATCCTTTCTTTAAATAGTTTACTACACTTCTTTATTTGTCAAAGAAAATAAAATAATTCATTCAATCAAACATAATCTGAGTATTGTAAATTAATAAACAATCATATCTCCAATACAAACCATATCTCCAATACAAGCCTAGTCAACTTCCTTCATTGTTTTAAGATTAATTTTATCAGTCCTATTGTTGAAAACCCTTTCTAAAATTGACAAAGAAAAAATGTTTATTATTGAAAACGGGTAAAGAATTCGTAAAGAAACTGTAAATCCCAAATGAAGAGATTAGACTAGATGATAAGATTTTTCACACAATTTAAGGGGGAATATAATAGTATGAAAAAGTCAGTCTTAATTCTTATGGCCGGTTTGTCTTTGCTTTCATTAGCTTCATGTTCTAAGAAAGATGATGGTGATAATGGAAGTGCTCTTAAGATTGCTTTGGTTACCGATTCTGGAACTCTCAACGATCACAACTTCAATGAGACTTCATGGAATGCTGTAAATGATTGGGCTATCGAAAATGGTGGTGGAACAAAAACCAGCGACAACGTTGTTACTGGTGGAACAATAGAAACTAAGTATTACCAACCTTCTGCTGTCAATGGCGACTTCACTACTGCTCAAAGAGTCTCCGCTATCGATTCCGCAGTCGAATGGGGTGCTAAGTTTGTCGTACTTCCTGGATATTTGTTCCAACCTGTTGTAAAGAAGGTTCAAGCTAAATATCCTAATGTCTCTTTCTTGGCTTTGGATTGTGTTGCTCAAGATAGTGATGATAACTACACCGAGTACACCTTAAAGGACAATGTCGCTATGACTCAATATCATGAGGAACAAGCTGGTTGGTTTGCTGGTTATGGTGCCGTCAAGGATGGATTGACAAAGCTCGGATTTATCGGTGGTATGCCCGTCCCTGCTGTTAAACGTTACGGATTTGGATATATTCAAGGTGCTGAAGCTGCAGCTAAGGAAATGGGCCTTCCTGACGAGGCAGTCAGCATGGAATACTACTATGCTGGACAGTTTGCTTCAACTCCTGAAGCAACTGATTTTGCCAGCAAATGGTATGCAAGCGGAACTGAAACAATCTTTGCTTGCGGTGGTGCTGTTTATAACTCAGTTACAACAGCCTTGAGCACCTCCGGAAAGAATGCTTCATGGATTGGTGTTGATACTAACCAGCACGCTGATACTTCCATCCCTAATAAGATGAATGAGAAGGTCTTGACTTCTGCTACCAAAGGTCTCGCTGCTTCAATCAAGAGTGCTCTCACCGAGTGGAATACTCACGACCACAAGTTAGATGCTAAATATGCTGGAAAGACTTTGAACCTCGGAATTGAAGACGATGCCGTCGGTCTTGCAACTCCTGAAAACTCTGGAGACAGCGGATGCTGGAACTTCAAGAATTGGACTGTTGCAGACTATAACGCCGCAGTCGCCAAGATGAAGAAAGGAGAAATCACTGTTTCTTCTGACGTTGAAAATCTTCCCACAACCACAAAGGTCAAAGTGACAACTCACAACAAGTAAGCTTCGACTTAAAGGAGAGGTAAGGGGCTTCCTTACCTCTTTTTTTAAAATAAGGAGAATGAAAATAGATGGAAGAAGAGAATATAGAAAATGTACTAGAATTACGACATATAACTAAGATTTTTCCGGGAATCAAAGCTAACGATGATATTTCTCTCACCCTCAGAAAAGGTGAAGTTCATGCTTTGCTAGGTGAAAACGGAGCTGGAAAATCTACTTTAATGTCTATGGTTTCCGGTCTTTATCAACCAGACGAAGGTGAAATACTTTTGAATGGTAAAAAAGTCAATATCAAAGATCCTCACCAAGCTTCCGACCTAGGAATAGGAATGGTTCACCAACATTTTATGCTGGTCGGAGTGTTCACTGCTTTGGAAAATATAATCTTAGGTGTTGAACCTACAAATAAACTAGGATTTATTCAGCCTAAAGAAGCTAGACAAAAACTTGTAGATTTGTGCAACAAATTCAACTTTAACATCAACCTCGATGAAAAAGTTGACGATATGAGTGTCGGCGAACAACAAAAAGTTGAAATCTTAAAAATGTTGTTCAAAGATTCAAACATTCTGATTTTTGATGAGCCTACTGCTGTTTTGACTCCTCAAGAAATCGATGACTTAATGGTTTCCATTAGAAACTTAGCAAAGGAAGGAAAGTCAATACTATTCATCTCCCATAAGCTCGATGAAATCATGAAGGTCACTGACAGAGTTACCATCTTAAGAAAAGGAAAATGCGTTGGAACACTCAACACTAAAGAGACCAACGCCAAGGAACTCTCTAAAATGATGGTCGGACGTGATGTCCAATTAGTGACCTCAAAAGATGAATGCAATCCAGGTGCGGATGTCCTAACCATAAACAATTTGACTGTATTCAACCAAGAAAAAGAGAAAGAAACAGTAAAACATGTCTCTTTCAATGTCAGACGCGGTGAAATTGTATGTCTCGCAGGTATCGAAGGTAACGGTCAAACCGATTTAATTTACGCAATAACAGGTTTGTGCAAGGCTAAAGAAGGTGAAATCATCCTTCATAATGTCAAGAATCAAAAATACAGCGAAAAGAAAAAAATAGAAATAGAAAAGAAACATAAAGAATACACCGTCCCTGAATATGTCGATGTACATTTGGAAAAACTTACTATTAGAAAACGTTCATTAGCCGGTCTTTCACATATCCCTGAGGATCGTCAGAAATATGGATTAGCTTTGGACTTTTCCTTGGCTGATAACCTCGTTTTAAGAAAATACTTTCAAAGACCATATGAAGTATTCGGCTTAAGAAATAAGAAAAAAATAAACGAATACGCTAATGAAATGATTGAAAAATATGATATTCGTTCAAGCTTAGGTCCAGTATCTACAGTTAGGTCGATGTCTGGTGGAAACCAACAAAAAGCAATCATTGCAAGAGAGATGGATACAAATTGCCCCCTATTGATAGCTGTCTCTCCTACAAGAGGTTTGGATGTGGGTGCAATTGAAAATATTCATAAACAGTTAATTCAAAATAGAGACGAAGGAAAAGCCGTTCTTCTAGTATCGCTAGAACTCGATGAGGTAATGAACTTGTCCGATAGAATTCTAGTCATGCACGATGGTGAAATAGTTGCTGAATTGAATCCTAAGGAGACCACTGTACAAGAGATTGGTCTCTATATGTTAGGAACAAAGAAGCAAGAAAGGAGTAAATAATATGAAAGAAACATGGAATAAGATAACATCTGCTTTATCTAAGTTCTTCAAAGATGTTTATTCTAAAGTATTGACTCCTATCGGGCATTTCTTCCGGTTTATTTGGAACTGGTGTTACACAAATGTATTCACCCCCGTTGGGCATTTCTTCAATAAAGGTTGGAACTGGTTTATCAACACAAAAACTGGTGCAGCAGTAAGAAAATTCTTCTCTTGGTCATACTCGCATGAAGCTGTTAGAGCTACAACCTCAAGTATCATTTGTATTCTGATAGGTCTTTTCATCGGTTTCATAGTAATGATGATTCGTGATCCTTCAAGTTGCTTTGAAGGCTTAGGAGTAATATTTGTATCCGGTGCAAAAAATCCAAGCAATTTCGCAAATGTCTTAGTAGAAATGACACCGATGATTTTGGCTGGTATCTCGATATCGTTTGCTTTTAAATTAGGCTTGTTCAATATTGGAGTAACAGGTCAATTGACAATGGGTGCTTTCCTTTCAATTTTGACTGGATTAGCTGGTGCAGATTGGTACTGGTGTTTATTGGTTGGAATGTTGGGAGGAGCTGCAGTTGGATCTATAAGTGGATTCTTAAAAGCAAAGTTCAACGTCAACGAAGTCTTATCCGGAATCATGCTCAACTGGATCGTCTACTATTTAACCGGTCTAATTGGATCAAATCTTCCTGACACATGGATTGATAAGAACAATAACACAAAACTTACAATCATGCCTAAGACTGGAAGACTACCTTCATTAGCAGGCCCAGGAATATTCGAAGATGTCACTTGGGGATTAATCATTGCAGCTGTCATCGCTATTATCATTTGGTTCATTCTTAGATATACAAAATTTGGATTCGAGCTCAAGCTTTGTGGCTCCAACAAATATGCGGCAAAATATGCTGGTATAAACCAAAATGGCAAGATTATTCTTTCATTGCTCATCAGCGGTGCAATAGCAGGAATTTGTGGATACATGGTATATGGTGCTGCCACACCTACACAATTCACTTACGGTGCCTTGGATGGAGTCATGATTAGCGATGGATTCAATGGAATTTCAATTGCATTGATAGGTCAGACCAATCCTATTGGATGTATCTTCAGTTCGTTCTTCTTGTCCTATATCAACCAAGCTCAAACAAGAATCGTCAACGTCTCATCTTCATATAGTAAATACTATATGGAATTGGTCAAAGCTGTCATCATCTATGGTGCAAGCTTAAGCTCATTCATCGGTTACTTGTTGAAGAGAAGAAATGAGCGTAAGAAAGATGATGTAGATCTAAAGTTTAGAAGTCTTTTCAAGAAAAAAGGCGATGAAGTCAATGCTGAAGGAAGGAGTAAATAGATATGAATTTCTTAGTTGATATAGCTCCACTTACTTATGGTTCAATTATCTTCTTACTGATAGTATATGGTGTTGGATTTACCTTAGGTTCATTCGGTGGATTATTCTCAGAATGCTCCGGTATCATCAATATCGCCTTGGATGGTGCAATGTTGATTGGTGCTTTCTCAGGAATTTCGTTCTGTAGAGGTATAGCTGGGGCGATGAATGGAAATCCTTTGATATCAAATTACTGGTTTGCTAATTTGATTTACATACTAGGTTTAATTGTATGTATACTCGTCTCTCTAGCATTTTCATTCTTACTATCATTCGTGTCAATCAAATTCAAAGCAGATCAAACAATTGTCGGAACTGCCTTGAATAGCGTTGTAACAGCTATCGTTTTGATTGCTAATACAATCATCTTAAACAAGGATAAACCTGAAGTTGACGTCTCAATGTTTATGAACGCAACAAACATTAAATCCGGAAATGAATTTATCGACGGCTGTTTCTCTAATATGAATTTAACTCTTGTGATTGGAATCATAATGATTGTTATTTTGGTTCTCACTATGAACAAAACTAAATTCGGCCTTAGATTGAGAGCATGCGGTGAAAACCCACAAGCTGCTGATTCTGTCGGAATCAATGTCAATAGAATGCGTTACATCGGAACCGCTATAGGAACCGCTGCCGCCGGTGCTGGTGGATACATAATATTCTCTTGTTTGAAGTTAGGTGAATGGAGTTTAAATTCAGGTGTCTTCGGTTACGGATTCTTGGTCTTAGCAATAGAAATTCTAGGAAACTGGAAGGCTATAAATGTAACCATCTCTGCTTGGATTTTTGCAGCATTCTTCGCCTTTACAAACTTCATGACAGTTGCCTTCAGTTCAGGAAATGCTTTCTATAACAGCAAAGCTTTCTACATGTTGCTTCCATATTTACTCACATTGTTATCATTGATTATCTTCTCAAAGAAAAGCCATGCTCCAAAGAGTGAAGGTATTCCATACGACAAATCGAGTAGATAATGATATAAAACTTAAAAGACTCCATCGAAATGTAGTGCACCCCTCTCACTGGACTTTAAATAGAACTATAGCACAACATTGAGACAGGCA